>Ga0208198_1000015_pt1 | contig 219513 bp, 160 predicted proteins | sample AD_JPNTR2_MetaG_FD_184446 | JGI IMG/M metagenome (GOLD analysis project Ga0208198, IMG submission 184446) | Active sludge microbial communities of municipal wastewater-treating anaerobic digesters from Japan - AD_JPNTR2_MetaG (SPAdes) (version 2) | ecosystem: Engineered > Bioreactor >...
GGTCGGGCCGGCCATTACAAACGCCGCTTTCACACTACCTCTGGCGAGGTTGAGTTGAAAATGCCCAAACTGCGGTACGCCAAATTTGAAACCGCTATTATTGAACGGTAAACGGAGAAAAGTATCTGAGGGGGAGGGACATTTTCTTTTTTCAGTAAACCATTTTTCAGAAGGAAAGGTTCTTGCTTTTGGTTCTTCGAAACCGCTACAATAAGAAGTCGATACACGAGCGAAAAAAGGAGAATAAAACATGGCAAGGCAGAGATGGTTGGGCCTGATACTGCTAATGGCGGCAGGGATTGGATGTGTTCCTTCACTCTATCCGTTATACACCGAGGAGACGGTGGTTTTTGACCCCAAACTTGGCGGCTGCTGGCAGACGGAAAAGAACGAGATGTGGTGCTTCACCCGGCATGAAAACACAAATTCCTATGACCTGGTGATTGTTGAAAACGATCAGAAGCGGAGTTATCTGCTGGCCCATCTGGTTCAAATCGGAGACAATCGCTTTCTTGACCTTTACCCCAAACGGCAGCCGCTTGAAGCCGGCGGGTGGTGGGAATATCACCTTCTGCCGGTGCATACGTTTTATCTTGTTGAGGCGAGCGAACCGAATCTGGTTTTGTCCGCGATGATGCCGGATGCGATGGAGAAACTGCTCTCGGAAAAGCCGGGGCTTCTCAAGCATGAAATGGTGGAAGACCGGCTGGTGCTTACGGCGTCCACGCTGCAATTGCAGGCCTTTCTTGAACAGCCGGAGATGGTGGAGCGTGTCTTTGGCGAGCCGGCCGCCCTGAAGCCCTATCAGCCGCCTTCAGAGCGTTAGGGATAAAACCGCTCGAAGGGGAAATTGCGAATCATATAGGCCAGGTCGGCTCCTTCGCCGGCAGGAATGTCGCTGAAGTTGGTTCGCTGTTCTTTGGCCATTTTGATGGTCGAGGAGTCCAGCCAGCGGTGTTTTTCGCCGTGGCCGTCGGCAAATCCCAAAATGCTGTGGCCTCCGTGGGCGATTGAAATGGGGTCCACCCAGGTTGTCGGCGTCTGGGGCTTGATTACCCACGAGTTGACATTGAGTCCGCGGCCGTCCACTTCTTCCACAAAGATGTATTTATTGCCCGGCGCTCGGATGGCTGTGGTTGTCAGATGGGGGTAGTATCCCTGCCATTGGATTTCGGAGAGAGGGGAGGGGCCTGTGCCGGCTACCAGGGAATAGCTGCGATAGCCGCCTACGCCCGTTCCTGCGACGGCTGACGGGGGGTGCAGATAGCGTTTATCGGAGGGGCAGTGGAAGATTTGGCTGCTTTCCGCATAGGGATAGAGCAGTCCCTTTTCAATGCCGCGGATCTCATCTTCGGCGAGGGAGTTTTCGGCGGAAACGACTGTGCCGTCCAACCGCTGGGGGGCATTGACCCAGCAGTAGTAAGGGTCCTGGCTTGAGCCGACCATGGGGCCGACGACTCGGTTTCTGTTTTCGCCAGCATAGACCGTCCAGGCCTTTGCGAGGCCATTGACATTCGTCAGGCAGACTGCACCCTGGGCCTGGAGTTTGGCCATGCGCAGGGCCGGCAGGATAATGGAGAGCAGCAGGCCGATGATGGCAATCACGACGAGCAGTTCGATTAAGGTAAAGGCGGGTTTTGGTGCGGATTTTGTTTTCATATTCTGATTCCTGCCATAGATTGTCCGGTTTCGTTGAGCTAAAAAGGCTCCTCTTTAAAGTAATGGCGCGAGCAGGGCCAAATTTTTATAAATTTTTATAAATTTTTATAAAAAAAGAAAAACCGGCGCCTGTTGAGCTGGCAATCCAACAGGAGCCGGGTTTTTCCGTGGTGTTTCAGACGGTCTGGAGGCGTTTGGCCTGGGGCACGAGGTCTGTTAAGTCCTTGATTTTCACCGGCTTGCCGGTGTCAATGCTTTTGCGGGCTGCGATGCCGATCAGAATAGACATGGCTCCGTCGCGGGTTCCGGCGGCGTGGCCGAGCGGATCGGGCGCGCCGGGGGCGGCAAAAAGGCGCTCGCGCAGGCGTGCATCGCCGCCGCCGTGTCCGCCGTATATTTTAGGCACTTTGATTTGTTCGGTTGAGCCGAAGTTGTGCGAAATCATAATCGAATTGAAGCGGCTTTTGTCTTCTTCGAGGTCCTGCTTCATTTCGAGGGCGTGGAGGGCCGACTGGTCCACCATCTGGAGATCCTTTTCCCAGGGGAGGCCGTCCCAGCTGTCCAGCCGACCTTCAAAGCCGTTAAACGCAATCTGCCAGCCCTCGAAGGGGGAATAGGTGGTCAGCGAATAGCTCACCTGAACATTGTTGGCATATTTAATTTGCACCGCCATTTTGTCGAAAATGTCGATTTCATTCCGCCACAGGCACGCATCGCGCAGATAGCCGTCATAGTGTTCGTTGGCTACATAAAGTTTCATCAGGTGCTTGTCTTTGGTGATGTCCCAGTAGAATTTGCATTTTTCCTTGTAGGGACATGGCCGGCAATGCGTGTGGCGGAAGGGATGGTTGTGCCCGTAATGTTCGAGGGCTCCGAAGGCGTGCACCTCGACGGGGTCTGAATCAATCCACCAGTTCAGCAGGTCAAAATGATGGGTGGCTTTGTGCAGAAGCAGGGTGCCGCTGCATTTGCGCAGGCCGTGCCAACGCCGGAAATAGGAGGCGCCGTGGTCTGTATTCAGATACCAGTGAAAGTCCACGGAGGTTACCTTGCCCAGCGACTGGGCGGCCAGCAATTCTTTGATTTTCGTAAAGTGGCTGCTGTAGCGGTAGTTGAATCCTACGTGAACCTTTCGGCGGCTTTGTTTTTCGGCACGAAGGATGTGCCGGCATTTGTCTTCGTCGATGGTCATCGGCTTTTCCGTGATGACCTCCGTGCCCATTTGGAGTGCCTTGATAATGAACTGATGGTGTGTGCCGTCCACAGTGGTTACAATGACGGTGTCGGGCCTGGTCTTGTCCACCATTTGTTCGAAATCGGTAAATGTCGGGCAGTCCGCGCCGATGTACTGCTGGGCATAGGCGACGCGGCCTGGGTTGATGTCGCACAGGCCGACAAATTCGAGCACATCGCTGTGTTTTTCGACGAGGGATTTGCCCCAGAGGGAAATGCCTCGCACGCCTGTGCCGACCAGGGCGATTCGCCTTTTGCGGGGGGTGGGTACTGCGGGGATACCCAATAAGGAAGTCGGACGGGTGAGGGCGGCGGCGGCGGCAACGCCTGCGGCCGCCAAAAAGTCTCTTCGTTTCATGCGGATACCTCCTCGAGAAAAAAGGGTTCTGCCGGTTCCGGTTTTCAGATTTTCAGCATCGGCGGTTATACCGCAAGTTTGGTTTTTCTTCAACCTTCTGATTGGAAAAAGAAAGGGCGGAAGGGTTTCGGATTCCTTTCGGCCGGTTGGCCGGCAGGCGGGTGATGAGGAGAGGGTTTTTCGGTGTTTCGGGTATTTTTCTTGATTTTTCCTGTTTAAAATACGATATATAGACAAGTTCAATGAGGTAATTCGTGTGAAGGGAAGGGAAAACCCGATGAAAACGGGATGGAATTTGATGTTTGGCTTGGCAGCGGCGGCTGTTCTGCGTGCCGGCATTATAATTATCATCATTAGCGGGAGCCCCTTGCCGCTCTGAAAAAGGAGACAAAATAAGCCCTCAAAGGCCTTTCAGAGCAGCGAGTTCTGAAAGGCCTTTCTTTTTTGCAGAAAGTTCAAGGGAAAACTCAACTATATATATGGACAGTCAGGACAGCAGGAAAACGGCAAGGCGATGAAAGATGATGGTTGGGAGTACTTTCGGGTCTTGTTACGGGCTGCAATCGCCGTTCTTGACAATACCGGAAAAAAACGTACCCTATTGCTTTTACTGTTCTGGAAAGACTAAGGATTAATTATGTCAGATACTGAGAAAAAAGGTTATCGAGACACGCTGAATCTGCCGCAAACCAGTTTTGCGATGAAGGCCAATCTTACTCAGCGTGAGCCGCTGCAGCGCAAGGCGTGGGAAAAGGAGAATATTTACGGCAAAATCCTTCAGAGCCGACAAAATGCGCCGCTGTATGTTCTTCATGACGGCCCGCCGTATGCCAACGGCGATATTCATATGGGGCATGTGATTAACAAAGTCCTTAAGGATTTTGTCATCAAGTATAAAACGATGTGCGGTTTTTGCTGTCCTTATGTGCCCGGGTGGGATTGCCATGGTCTTCCTATTGAGGTGAAGGTGATGGCCGAACTGGGCGAGGCCGCCCGCACGATGTCCAAACTTGAAATCCGCCGGCAGTGCCATAAATATGCCCTCAAGTATGTCAAACTGCAAACCAAACAGTTTCAGTCTCTTGGGGTGTTCGGGGATTTTGCCAACCCTTATCTGACGCTCGCGCCGTCGTATGAGCAGGGCATTCTTGAAGTTTTTGCCGAACTGGTGGGCAATGGTCTGGTCTTCAAGCAGCGCAAGCCGATTCACTGGTCTGTTGGATGCCAGACGGCTCTGGCGGAAGCGGAACTGGAATATCAGGATATTGCCTCGCCGAGTATTTATGTCAATTTTCCGCTGGAGGACTCTTCAGCCGCCCGCGTGCGCCAAATGGGTCTGGCGGATGAAGACAGCACCGTCTGCTTTATGATTTGGACGACAACTCCGTGGACGCTGGCCGCCAATCTGGCGGCGGCGCTGCATCCGAATCTTGAATATGTCTGCCTGTCTTACGAGAAGGACGGGCGGAAATGGGCTTCGATTGTCTGCAAAGAACGTCTGGAGGCGGTTGCGGCGGCGGCGGGTCTGACGGCCGGCTGCTATCGGGTCAGTGCTCCGCGGCTGGGGAAGGAGTTTGCAGGGCTGCGCTATCGGCATCCGTTTCTGGATAAAAATCCCACGGACCGGGATGCGTGGTTTGCCATCAACGAAACCTTTGTAACGACGGAGGACGGCACAGGGATTGTCCATATTGCGCCCGGTCATGGGCAGGAAGACTATGAGGCGGGAATCCGCCATAATCTGGCTATCTATTCTCCGGTCAAAGATGACGGCTGTTATGATGAGTCCGTGCCGTCCTGGCTGCGGGGCAAAAATGTTTTACACGTGGATGCCGAGGTCAACGAGCATCTGCGAAAAATCGGCCTGCTGGTGCATGAAGGCAAGATTGTCCACAGTTATCCTCACTGCTGGCGCAGCAAGATGCCTGTGATTTTCCGGGCTACCGAACAGTGGTTTATCGGTGTGGATCGTCCGGCGGCGGCGTTCGGCCAAACCCTTCGTGAAATGGCTCTTGCCCAGATTGGACAGGTCCGCTGGATTCCCGCCTGGGGTGAAAAGCGGATTCGAGGCATGCTCGAAAGCCGTCCCGACTGGTGCATCAGCCGACAGCGTGCGTGGGGGCTTCCTATTCCGGTCTTTACCAACAGTGCCGGGCAGGTTCTGCTTACCCGCGAATCGGTGCTGGCGGCGGCCCGCCATATCGGCCGGAAGGGTTCGGACAGCTGGTTTACGGATTCGCCCCGAGAGATTCTGGGTGAGGATTTTCCGCTGCCGGAGGGCTTCCGCTGGGATGACCTGCAGAAGGAAGAGAACATTTTTGATGTATGGTTTGAGTCCGGCTGCAGCTGGCACAGTGTTGCGGTCAAAGCCGGCTGGCCCGTGCCGGTTGATTTGTATCTCGAAGGTTCTGATCAGCACCGGGGGTGGTTTCAATTGTCTCTGCTGCCGGCGCTGGGGGCTATCGGCCGGCCGCCGTTTCAGACGGTGCTTACCCACGGCTTTACGGTTGACGAAAAGGGAATGAAGCAGTCCAAGTCTGCCGGCAATTATGTCAGCGCTCTGGAAGAAATTGAAAAATACGGTGCCGATATTCTCCGGTTGTGGGTGGCCAGCGTCAATTATCAGGAGGATATGCGCTGCAGCGATGAACTCATCGGACGGCTGCAGGAGGCCTATCGCAAAATCCGGAATACGCTCCGCTACCTGCTGGGCAATCTGGATGATTTTGTCCCCGACTCTATGCGTTTGCCGTACAGCCGGCTTTTGCCGCTGGACCAGTGGGCTATGGAGGCCCTTCAGAAATTGATTGTTCAGGTTCGGCAGGCCTATGAAGATTTTGCTTTTCATCGCGTTTTTTCGCTGATTTATAATTTCTGCGTGGTTGAGATGAGCAGCATTTATATGGATGTGCTCAAGGATCGGATGTACTGCGAGGCGGCCGACAGTCCCAACCGCCGCAGCGGTCAAACTGTTATGTATGCCATTCTTGATGCGCTGGTGCGCCTGCTGGCTCCGGTTCTGGTTCATACGGCTGAAGAGGCATGGGCTGCCATCGGGTATAAATCCGAGCCGGTGGACAGTGTTCATCTGGCCCATCTGCCCCAGGCCGACCCGTCGATTCCTTATGAGGCCAACGAAGAGCGATGGGAGAAGATTATGGCCCTGCGCGACGAGGTTCTTCGTGTACTCGAACCGCTCCGCAAAGAGCAGATTATCGGCTCCAATCAGGAGGCGTGGGTGCAGATTACCCTCGAGGATGAGTCGCTGTTTGCTTTGCTTGAGGAATTAGGGGTCTCCACTTTTGCTGCGTTGTGTATTGTCAGCGGCGTTACCCTCGACAAAGGCCCCGTTCGTAAAATCACGGCTGATAAAAGCCCTTATCCGAAGTGTCAGCGGTGCTGGAACTTCTGGCCCAGCGTTGGAGAAGACCCTCACTTTCCCGACTTGTGCAGCCGCTGTGCCAAGGTGGTTGGCGCCTTGAGGCAATGAGTTGTTTTCGGCAAATCTGAAATGAGGTGATTTCTATGTCAGCAATTTTCAAGTGGCGGCTGTGTCTTTTCAGTGCAGGGATGATGTGTATCCAGCAGGCAGGGGCAGCGACGATGGAGGAAAAATATCAGCGGGCACTGACGGTTGAGCAATGGACGGATGGAAAGGTCTATCGGCAGAACGTCCGTCCTCACTGGTTTGACGGCGGCAGCCAGTTCTGGTACCGCATCGACCTGGCTGACGGCCGCAAAGAGTTTATTCGTGTACACGCTGTTCGCGGGTATCGACGGGAGGCCTTCGAGCACGCGCGGCTGGCCGAAGTACTCGCCCAGGCGGCCGGCCGGCAGGTGGACCCGGAGCGTCTGCCTTTCGGGCAAATCAAACTGAGCGATGATGACAGCACCCTTACTTTTTCCGCCTTTGGAAAAACCTGGCGCTGTCAGTTGAGCACCTATACCCTCGAGGAAGGCCCGCTGGAAGAGGGCCTTGAGGAGGCGCTGCCTCCGCAGGCCGAGATTCGTCCCAGCCGGAACAGTCAAGAGGACACTTCGATTACCTTTTTCAATCGGACAGGGCGGACGGTGGTGATTTACTGGATAGATACGGCCGGGCGGCGTCATCAGTATGCGGTGCTGGAGGGCGGCCGGCAGCATCGGCAGCATACCTTTGTCGGGCATGTGTGGGTGGCAGCCGACCCCAACGAAACGCCGCTGGCTGCTTTTACGGCAGTGGAAGACAATGCTATTGCGGAGATTACGGATTCCCTGTTCCGCCAGCCGCTGATACCTTCGCGGCGGCGGCCTCGACAGGAGGGCGTTGTCTCGCCGAATGGTGCCTATCGGGCTGTGATTCGCCGTTATAATCTTTTTCTTCAGGCAACAGAAAGCGGACAGGAGCAGGCGCTGACGGAAGACGGCACGGCGGAGCATTTTTACAGCCGGCAGGTTTTCTGGTCTCCCGACAGCCGTTATCTGGCTGTGATTCGCACCCGCAAAGGACTTGACCGGCAAGTGTATTTGGTGGAATCGTCTCCCGCCGATCAACTTCAGCCCAAACTTCACACCATTACCTATCCTAAGCCCGGCGACGAAATCGACCGCGATACCCCCTGCCTGTTTGATGTGGAGGCGCGAAAGCAGATTCCGATTTCCGATGCGCTGTTTGCCAACCCGTGGAGTTTGACGGATTTTCACTGGCAGGCCGATTCCAAGCGGTTTCTGTTTGTTTACAACCAGCGGGGACATCAGCTGCTGCGGGTGCTGGCCGTGCAGGTTCAGGACGGCAGCGTGCAGACCCTCATCGAAGAAACCAGCCCGACTTTTATTGATTATGCCGGCAAGTATTTTCTGGCTTACTTGGATGAGACCGGCGAACTCATCTGGATGTCCGAACAGGACGGCTGGAATCATCTCTATTTGTATGATGCCGCCGAAGGCCGGCTCAAAAACCAAATCACGACGGGCAGCTGGCCTGTCCGCCAAGTTCTTCAGGTTGATGACAAGCAGCGTCAGATTTGGTTTGAAGCCGGCGGCGTTTATCCGCGGCAGGACCCCTACTATCTTCATCTCTGCCGGGTCAATTTTGACGGCAGCGGTTTTACCATTCTTACGGAAGGCGACGGCACGCATGAAGTTGAGTTTTCGCCTAACCGGCGTTTTTTCCTCGACCGGTATTCGCGGGTTGATTTGCCGCCGGTTACGGAACTGCGAAGCAGCAGCGACGGTCGATTGATTTGCCTGCTCGAAAAGGCCGACTGGTCGGCCCTGCCGGCGACCGGCTGGCAGCCGCCCGAACGTTTTACCGCCAAGGGACGCGACGGCCAAACAGCCATTTACGGCATTCTGATTCGCCCGTCTGATTTTGACCCGAAAGAGAAGTATCCGGTGCTGGAGGAGATTTATGCGGGGCCGCAGGGGGCATTTGTGCCGAAGGCATTCGGCCGGCAAACCCGTCAGCGTCAGTTGGCCGAGTTGGGGTTTGTAGTGGTTCAAATTGACGGGATGGGGACTTCGTATCGCTCGAAGGCCTTTCACGATGTCTGCTGGAAGAATCTGGGCGACAGCGGTTTTCCAGACCGTATTGCGTGGCTGAAGGCGGCCGGCGAGAAGTATCCGTGGCTGGACTTGACGCGGGTGGGCATCTACGGCGGCTCCGCCGGCGGGCAAAGTGCCTTGCGGGCGCTGCTGGCCTATGGAGAGTTTTACAAGGCCGCCGCGGCTGACTGCGGCTGTCATGACAATCGAATGGACAAAATCTGGTGGAATGAATTGTGGATGGGCTGGCCTGTCGGGCCGCATTACGAAGAACAATCGAATGTTACCAATGCACACAAACTTCAGGGCAAACTTCTGCTGACCGTCGGCGAACTGGACCGCAATGTCGATCCGGCTTCTACGATGCAGGTCGTCAATGCCCTGATTAAAGCCGATAAGGATTTTGAACTTTTGGTCGTGCCGGGTTCCGACCATGGCGCCGGTGAACATCCCTATGCCAGGCGAAAGCGAATGGATTTCTTTGTGAAAAACCTGCTTGGGGTGGAACCGCCGTCTCGAGGGCTGCCTGCACAGGCGGGCAATTGAGCGCTTTTGCGGCGGGCTTCGGTACGGCTCTGTCAGGAGTCCTTCTTTGAGGAACGGTTGAGATTCTGTTCAAGGCCTTCTGAGACAGCCGGAAGGGAGTTTATCGCTTCAAGGACTTGTTCCACGGAGATGTTTTCCATCCGGTACATCGGCTCCGGATTGTCAATGCTTCGGCCTCTTCCGAATGGATTGACTGCTGCAATGGCAGCCGAACGCTGACGGGGAAACAGCCGGGCGGGGTTGGTCGGACCGAAAATCATCACGGCAGGGATGTTCAGGGCCGCGGCGATATGGGTAGGGCCGCTGTCATTGCCGACGACAAGGGCTGCCTGTTCGAGCAGGGCAACCAGCTGCGGCAGGGTTGTGCGGCCGGTCAGCAGGGCGATGGGTACCTCCGCGGCTTTGCGGATTTGCTCGCCGACGGCCTGCTCTTTGGCCGAGCCGGCGATGACGACCGGAAGTCCGGCCCGGCGATGCAGAAATGCGGCCACTTGGGCAAATCGCTCCGGCGGCCAGCACTTGCGCTGGTGGGCCGAGCCGACCGCCAGCACCGCAAAGCGTCGGGGCTGGAGGCCTTCTTTGGCCAAGAGGGCGGCGACGGCCTCCCGTGCCTGCGGGGTTGAATGCAGTCCGTATTCTACCGGCTCCAGCGGCACCCCCAGCAACCCCAGCAGTTCCTGATACAGGTCGAGGATGTGCGCCGAGGAAGGGGTGGGGGCGATGTGGGTATAAAAGAGCGTTGCTCCTTCGCGGGCCTCTTTCAGTCCTGCCCGCAGCCGACAGCCGCTGGCAACACCGAACAGCGCCGAACGCAGCAGTCCCTGCAGGTCCAGCACAAGGTCATATCGGCCCTGCCTCAGCTGCCTGAGAAAAGCCCCCAATGCCTGATAAGCCGCCGGCTGATACCAGCGGCCCATTGTCTTCCGGTTGAACAGCAGCAGCCGGTTGACGCCCTCGATGCACTCAAACAGTCCCGCCAGTTCCGTCCGCACCACCCAGTCGAGTGAGGCCTTCGGACAGCGGCGGCGCAGCGCCGACAACACCGGCAGTGCATGCACAATATCCCCGAGGGAGGAGGGCTTGATTATCAGAAGACGCCCCGTCCAGTCTTCGGTAAGCAGATTGTTAATGGTGCCTGGCATTGTTCAGGCCGTATTTTACAAAAGAAAAACCCCGTTGGCAAAACCTCTCTGGAAACGGCTGAATGGCGGCGGCTTATTTTGTGGGGGAGGTTTCCATTGAAAAAAGCCGCTTTGTTTGGTACAACCATCGGCAGAAGAGGGCTTTTCATGGCAGTACAGTTTATTCTTGGACGGGCAGGCACAGGAAAAACCCGGCTTTGCATTGAGGCCGCCGCCCAGGCGCTGCGCGAGGATAGCCGGCAGCCCCTGATTTTGCTGGTTCCTGAACAGGCAACCTATCAGATGGAGCAGGCGGTGCTGTCGCTGTCGGGAATCGAAGGGTACCATCGGCTTCGGATTCTTTCGTTTCAGCGGCTCGGCTACTGGCTGGAGCCGGCCGGCGGGCGCTGGGAACTTAGCCGTGTCGGTCGGCAGATGATTGTTCAGCGGCTGATGGCCGATTGTCAGCCGCAGTTGAAATTGTTGAACTCGACGGACGAGGCGGCCGGTTCCGCGGCGCAGATGGCCGATGTTCTGGCTCAACTCTATCGGGCGCAGGCAACGCCGACTCAGCTGGCCGAGATGGCCCGTCTTCTGGCTGAACGAGACCCGGCCGGCCGCACGGCGCTTAAATTGGGCGACCTGGCGGTTCTGCTGGAGGCCTATCAGCAGTTCCTCGGACAAAATCAGGACTTTTATGATGCTGAGCATCTCTTCAGCCGTCTTTGCAGCCGAATCGCCCAGGCCGATTTTCTCAAAAATGCCTGTTTATGGGTGGACGGCTTTGCCGGTTTTACAGCACACGAAGAGGCGGTTTTGCTTGAGCTGCTCAAGGTCTGCTCCCAGTCGCATATTGCCCTGTGTCTGGAGCCGTCCATTCTTGAGGGCGAGCCGTCGGAGTCGTGGAGCATCTTTGCCCCAACCCGGCGGACGTACCTTCGGCTTCGGGAGCGGATTGAGCAGGCCAATCTTCCGCCGGCTCAGCCCATCATCCTTGACAAACCTTATCGGTGGCGTCAGACGCCGGCCCTGAAAACACTCGAACGTTATTTCCCTGAGGAGTTTGCGCCGGCTTCCTTTTCATGCGGGGGGGCGATTGTCCTGGCGGCTTTTCCTGATGTCCGCAGCGAGTGCCTCTGGACGGCCCGGCGGATTCGCCAACTTGTCCGTCAGGAGAATCTTCGTTACCGTCAGATTGCCGTGGTGGTGCCGGAGATGGCTTCTTATCAGCATCTTTTAACCTGGGCCTTTGGACGGCTGGAAATCCCGTATTTTCTTGACCAGCCCCGGCCGCTTCGAACGCATCCGGCCGCCGAACTGCTAGACAGTGCGTTGCGGGCTGTGTGTTTTCATTTTCGGCTGCCGGATATGATGGCCTTTCTGAAGACCGGATTGCTGGGGCTGACCGATTTTCAGGCCGATTTGCTTGATAATTATTGTCGGGCCTGCGGCATTGAAGGTGCTGACTGGCTCAGTGAGCAGCCGTGGAAATTTGCCGACCCGCAGGAAGGTTTTCCAGAGGGAGAGATTGATTCCATCCGCCGGCAGGCCGCCGCTCCGCTCCTTGCTCTGCGGCGAAATCTGCGCATCGAGGAGGGGGGGCTGCTTGCCCCTGAAGAGTTTGTCAAGGCCCTGTGGGAGTTTCTTGAAACGCTTCAGGTGCGACGAATGCTGGCATTGTGGGCAGAGGACGACCCTTCCGACCAGCGTTTCGGCCATCGGCAGATGTGGCAGAAACTGGTTCAGGTTTTTGATGAACTGTGCATCGTCTATCAAAATCGCAGGCATCCCGCCGCGGTCTATCAGCAGCTTCTTCAGTCTGCGCTGAGCACCCTTACCGTCAAACTGATTCCGCCTACCCTGGACCAGGTGCTCATCGGGCAGATTGAGCGAAGCCGCCATCCGGAAATTCAGGTGGTGTTTCTGCTGGGTGCCACGCAGAAGCAGTTTCCTGCTCCGCTCGAATCGGAGGGGTTTTTCAGCCGTGATGACCGTGCGGTTCTCGAATCGCTGGATGCGGATTTTGCCGAGCCGCTGGACCGCCAACTTTTGCGGCGATGCTATCTGAGTTATATTGCCCTCACGAGGGCTCAGCGGCAGGTTTATCTGACGCGTCCGCTGGCCGACGAAAAGGGCAGTCCCATCCAGCCGTGGGGAGGTCTGGAAAAACTCCGTCAGCTCTTTTCAGACCTCCAGACGCTCAAGCCCGCCGCGGAGCCGCAGTCGCCGGAGGAAATTCAGACCTGCGCGGAATGGGCCTTGTATTTGTGTCAGACGCTCGGACAGGACAGCACGGCTGAGTCCTCCGGGCGTGCGGCCGCGGGGGCTTTGCTTGAAGGTCTTGACAGTCCGGCCGCCCGGACCGTCCGGGAGGCGCTCGAATACCGCAACCAGGCCCAGTTGGAGGAGTCTCTTGTGCGGCAGGTGTATGGCGGCTCTTTATCGACTTCCATCAGTCGGCTGGAGAGTTTGGCGGCCTGTCCGTATCGGCATTTTGCATCCTATCTGCTGCGGCTGAAAAAACGCCGTCTGGTTCACCTGGAGCCCCTCGATTTGGGCTTGTTTTATCATGCTGTTCTTAATGAACTTTTCAAAACCGTTTCCCGACAGGGTCTGGATTGGGCGGAGGTTCCGCCGACGCAGCTGGAGAAGATGGTGCGGGAGGTGAGTGCCGGGGAAATTGCCCGCAGTGAATTTCTCCAGAGTTTTCAGCGTCATTCCGCCCACAATCGTTTTCTGCTGCAGACGGCCTGTGAGCAGCTTGTGCGGCTGGCGGCAGGGCTGCGCGAAATGCTTGCCGCCGGCAGTTTCCGGCCTCTCCGGACGGAAGTCAATTTCGGCACCAACGGTCTGCCGCCTCTGCTGATTTCACCGGCCGGCGGCGCCGCTGTCCGCCTCCGCGGTGTTATCGACCGTGTGGATTCTGCACAGACGCCGGAGGGGACGGCGGCGGTTGTCTTCGATTACAAAACCTCCTCCCGCGACTTTCAGTGGGATCAGTGGTTTTACGGTCTGGATATTCAGATGCCTGTCTATCTGCTGGCTCTTCGGGGGCAGACACTCGCCGGCCAAACGCTCGTGCATCCGGCAGGGGCCTTTTATATCCCTATTCAAAGTTCCATCAAGTTCAAGGAACTTTCTGAACTGGATAAACCCGGACAATTCCCCTTCAAGGCCAAGGGCTTTCTGGATGAACGATTCGCCCGGCTGCTGATTGACCCCGCTCAGAAAAGCGGCTATTACAATTTCTCGTTTAATAAAGAGGGCCAGCTCGCGCGGGTTTCACAAAGCGGCATCCTGACTCCTGAGCAGTTTGAGCGGTTTCTGTCGGCTACCCAAAGCATTCTGCAGAATCTGGCCGGGCAGCTGTTTGATGGCTGCATTGAGATTGCCCCCTATCGTCTGGGGCGCACAAGCCCGTGTTCCTATTGCGACTATCGGCCTGTCTGCAAGTTCGATTGGGAAATCAATTCCTATCGGTTTCTTCCTTCTCTGAAGAAAACAGACGTGCTTGAAAAACTCGAGGAAGGGCAGCCCTGATGGATGCGATTCGATGGACAGAGGCGCAGGAGAAGGCCATCCATGTTGTTGGACGGGATGTGCTGGTCAGTGCCTCCGCCGGCACCGGCAAGACCGCTGTGCTGGCTCAGCGCTGCCTGGCGCGTCTGTGCGAGCCGCCCCAGCAGACGGATGTGGACCGGCTGCTGGTTCTGACCTATACCGATGCGGCCGCCGAAGAAATGCACAGTCGAATCGCCTCCACGCTGCGTCAGAGTTATCGCCGCAGTCCGTCCTCTCATCTTCGCCGGCAGCTTCTTCTGCTTGATGCCGCCTGGATCAGCACGTTTCACGCCTTCTGCAAACGTCTTCTGGCGGAACATTTTTATCTGCTCAATCTCGACACCAACTTTGCCATTGCTGATCCTGACCAGCAGGAGCTGCTGAAATCTGATGCCGTTGTGCAGACACTTGAAGAGGCCTGGTCGGAGCCGGTTTTGGCTCAGGGCATTTCAATCCTGCTGACCGGCCAGTCTTTGTATGGAGCGGGAGGATTTTCGCGGCAGATTCTTGCACTGGCAGATTTTCTTGAAAGCATTCCGCAGCCGCAGCGGTTTTTCGAGCGCATGGAGGAGTTTTGTGCGCAGGGGCCGCAGTCGGCCGATTGGCACCGCCTCCGCCGGGAGCAGCTTCAGAGGGTCTGTGAAATTCTCCGGCAGGCCCGCCAAAAAATTGACTATGCACGGCTTCTTCACGACTCCCTCGGCCTTGGCGGCTGGCTGGCGCAAACCTTTGATGCCTATCAGGAAACGGCTGAGCGTCTTGAACAGACAGCCCGTCGGCAGGATTGGCAAACGCTTTACCAGCAGCTTCAGTCGCTGGAACTTAAGCGGTTTCCCAACCGCCCCAAAGACCTCGACGAACAAACAGCAGATTTCGTCAAACAACCTCTTAAGGAGGTCAAGAGCGATTGGCAAGACCTTCTGAATCTGGCGGCTCTCAATCCTGTCTCTGTTCAACTGGAAGGCGAATCGGTTCAGCTTCAGATGCACACGGTGCTTGCGCTGCTGAAGCGGTTTGAAGACAACTATGGCCGTATGAAGCGGCGTATCGGGGCGCTGGATTTTTCAGACCTTGAGCAGATGACTGTTTCACTGCTGCTGGAGCAGCCCCAGATTGCCGAGAAACTTCGTCAGCGGTTTGATTATATCTTTGTGGATGAGTTTCAGGATATTAACGCCGTTCAGAAGTGCATTCTTGATGCCATTCGCCGGCCTGACAATGTGTTTGCCGTCGGCGATGTCAAGCAGAGCATTTATGCCTTCCGCCGCAGCCGGCCTGAACTGTTTCTGGAGGCCCTTAGCACGGCGCAGGAAGAGCCGCAAGACCCTCTCACGGCGCAGCGGCTGGACCTGGGCGTCAACTTCCGCTCGCGTCCTGAAATCCTTACCTTTGCCAATACAGTCTTCCGGCGGATTATGACCTGTCAGACGGCTTCGATGGATTATGACCGCCGTGCCGAACTTGTATGCGGCCGGTCGGATGCGGCCGCCTTGGCCGAAGAGGAGCCGCTGCCTGTGGAATTGGTCCTGCTGGATGAAGAATCCGACGAGACGGCGGAAGACGACCAGAACGAGGAAACCTCCGAACAGCAGGCGGACTCCGGCGAATCGACCTTGCCGCCGGCTGAAACCCTTAGTCCTGTTCAGCGGCAGGCCCTGTGGATTGCTCAGCGGCTCCGCCGGATGGTGGGTGCGGATACCGGCAAGGCCGAGTTCCAGATTTTTGACAAGGAAGCCGGCTGCCGACGTGATGTTCAGTATCGTGATATTGTCATTCTGATGCGTTCTATGGTGTATCGGGCCAACATCTATGCCGAGATTCTTCGGCTGGCCGGCGTGCCCGTCGTCTCCCAGACCGCCAGCGGTTATTTTGCCGCCACCGAAATCGCCGACCTTCTTGCTTTGCTTAAGGTACTCGACAATCCCATCCGTGATATTGAACTGGCTGCCGTGCTTCGCAGCGCCTTATTTTCTTTTACTGATTCTCAGTTGGCCCGCATTCGCCTGCCGGCCGACGCCGCCGAGCCGAAGCCGGCTTCCTTCTATGAGGCGCTGCTTGCGGCCGCCCGCCGGACAGATGACCCGCTGGCGGCTAAGGTTCGACAGGCCCTTGAGCAGCTGACGCAATGGCGAAGGGCTATCCGGCTGGGCTCTCTGTCCGATGTCCTTGGTGCCATTCTCGACCAGACAGGGTATCTGGCTTTTGTTTCCGCTCTGCCCAACGGGCGCCAGCGGAGAGCCAACCTGCTTAAACTTCATCAGCGGGCGGTCCAGTTTGAACATTTCAGTACCGGCCCGCAGGCCGTCTCGCTGGCACGCTTTGTTGAGTTTCTCGAAAAAATGGGCCAGGAGGAGCAGGATTGGGCTCCGGCCCAGCCCGACAGCGCCTCTGAAAACGCCGTCCGGCTTTTCAGCGTGCACCGAAGCAAGGGGCTGGAGTTTCCCGTTGTGGTTCTGGCGGAACTGAATACGCACTGGAATCTGCAGGATTTGGATCAGTTGTGTCTGGCCGATGAGGATACGCTGGGGTTGCGGGCTGTTGACCCGCAGCGGCAGATTCGGTTTCCCACCCTCCCCTGGCAGGTGCTCCGCGAACGCAAACGCAAGACCGCGCTCGAAGAAGAGATGCGGATTCTTTATGTGGCCCTTACCCGCGCCCGAGAAAAACTGGTCGTAACGGCCAGTCGCGGCCGTTCTCACTGCAGCCGCATTGTCCGGGAGTGCAGTTTGTCGGCCGGACGTGCCTTACCTTCGTGGAAACTGCTGAATGTCAATCAGCCGATCGACTGGCTTCTTTACGGGCTGGGCGAAGAGCCGCCGATGAGGGAGGTTTTCCTTGATGGGCCGGCCGCCGGACCGACGTTTTTTACTGTGGAGTGTGTGGACAGCGAGCGGCTTCAGGAATGCAGCCGGGTTATTGAAGAGGCCGGCCGACGCAGGCAGACCCCCGCTGTGCCATCTCTCACGCCCGATATTGTCCGGCAGTATCAGCCCGTCATTGATACCTGCCGGCAGAGACTCCGGTGGGTCTATCCCTTTGAAGAGGCCGCCCGTCTTCCCGCCAAACTTTCCGTCAGCCAGGCGGTGCGGGCGATTGATGAATTTGCTTTTATCGACACGGAAGAAAGTTTACATTGCCAGCCCAGGGCAATTCTGGATAAAGTTGGGCGTAAACCTTCCGTCTCCGCTGCCCAAATCGGGGCTGCCACCCATTTGCTTTTGGCCCGGATTGACTTGAAACAAAAACCAGACCGAAAAACACTTGAATCTTTGGCTGAAACGCTGGTTTCAGAGGGCTCAATCAGCCCGCAAGCCGCCAGACAGGCCGATTTTGATGCGATTTTGCGGTTTTTTGAAAGCGAATTAGGGCGGCTGGTTCTGCAATATCCAAACAATGTTCATCGCGAATGGCCGTTCACCGTTTCTGTTTCCGCTCAACAGGCAGGAATTGCATCTTCCGATGAAAGAATCATTATTCAGGGCATTGTTGACCTTCTTATTCATACAAAAGAGCGGCTTATCCTGCTCGATTTTAAGACTGACGCTGTGTCTGAGGAAGAAATTGCCGAGCGGGCAGCCCGCTATGTCCCGCAAATCCGATACTATGCCCTTGCCGTTGAAAAGATACTCGGCCGGCCCGTCGAGCAGGCGTGTCTGTATTTTCTAAAACCATCAAAATCGTTTCCGATCGACTTGCCCTCTTGACTTTTCCCTAAGGCCTTGCCATACTGCCTCATCTTTGTCAGAAGCAATACCGTACGAAAGTAAGGACAAGGCCTCTTTAAGCGGCGGAGAAATCTATGAAAGCTTCGGAAATGAAGAAGGGCCAGACCATCAAGATTGATGGGGTCCTGTATGTGATTGTGGATTATCAGCACGTCAAGCTGGGCAAGGGAGGTGCTGTTTATCAGACGAAGTTGAAAAATCTGACGGACGGCGGCATCCGCGATATCCGGATTCGGGCCGAAGAGGTTCTCGAAGAGGCCTTTCTTGAGAAACGCAATTTTGAATATCTCTATTCGACCGGCCATGAGCATGTCTTCATGGATTTGGAGAACTATGACCAGATTACCCTCGATGATGATGCCTTCGGGGAAGGGCCCAAATACTGCAAGCCCAATACGCCGATTCTCATCAATATGTATAACGGCAAGCCGGTTATTGTCCAGCTGCCCAATACGGTGGACCTGAGAGTGGTGGATACCGCTCCGGAAATCAAGGGGGCCACGGCAACCAACCAATACAAGCCGGCCGCGCTCGAAACCGGTCTGGTCATTCAAGTGCCGCCTTTTGTCAAGGTCGGGGAACTGGTTCGGGTCGATACCCGTACGGGGGAATATGTTACCCGCGTTAAGGAATAGCCCGCAGCACCTTTGGAAAACGATGGTTTTTCTGTGTTCTTTGTGATATAATGAGATAAATGGTCGTGATCGGCAGGACGTCGAATGTCCGCCTGATTTTGCGGGGAGTAGCTCAGCTTGGCTAGAGCGCTGCGTTCGGGACGCAGAGGTCGCAGGTTCAAATCCTGTCTCCCCGATTTCCCTAAAGCATTTCCTGACAACGGCTTGCGTAAAAACAAGCCATTGCTGTCTTAACTCTCAATATCATTTTTTAGACACTTTTTAGACACTTTTTTTGCACTTTAGAGGTTGGACTGACGGCGGCAGGAATAGCCAATGAAAAGGGGTTTGCTCTTCCGCCCGAATTTCAAAAATTGAAAGATGGCTTCCTAACAGAGGCACCCTTTATAATACAGAGCGGTTCTGGTGCGATTATACGAGGAGACCGGCCGGCTTAATCGAACTGGATGTCTTCGAGGACAAACTGGAGGTTGGTCGAGCCGTTCCAGGTATTGTACTGGGGCTTGTAAGCGACGTGGAAGCAGTCCGCCTCGAGGAGTTTCTTTTCGAGCGGTCCCATTCCAAAGCCGATGCAGCGGACGGCTCCGGTATTATCCTGAATAGAAATCTGGAGGTGGTCGTTTTTGGCGCCGCACCGCCGCGGGGGAGCAATCAGCCGAACCCCTCGCGTGGCAAAAAGCGGCGGCGGATTGCCCTGTCCGAATGGCTCCAGCCAAGCCAGTTCCCGCATCAATTGTTCTGAAAACTCCCGAATGGAGGCCTCTGCATCAATGGAGAGGGCTGCCGGCGTTCCAGAATCCGAATTGCAGCGTCGTGCATAGTCCTCGAAGGCCTGGGCAAAGGCGGCCACTCGGTCAGACTGGATGCGCAGACCGGCCGCCAGTTCATGACCGCCGAAACGGACCAGATGTTCTCTGCATGCGCAAAGGGCATCGTGGAGATTGAAGCCCTCTATGGAGCGGCCTGACCCCTGGCCGAGGCCGTTTTCGAGATTGATTAAAATGGCCGGCTTGCCGAATTCCTCGATAACGCGGGAGGCAACAATTCCGATCACGCCCGGATGCCAATTCTCGCCGGCTAATACGATGGTGCGGCGGTCGGGATGGTTGAAACCGGCCTCCAGAATACGCTGACGGACTTGTTTAAAGATATCCCGCTGGCATTTCTGGCGGAGTTTATTCTGTTCCTTGAGATAACGGGCAATCTGGGCCGCGCGATAGGCATTCTCCGTTGTGAGCAGTTCGACGGCCAGGCGTGCATGGCCCATTCGTCCGGCGGCATTGAGCATGGGAGCGAGCGTAAAGGCGATATCGTAGCTTTCCAGTCCCCTGCCGGCGAGTTCTGCGGCCTCGACGAGCGCCCGAATGCCGCACAGACTGGATTCTTCGAGGGCTTTGAGGCCGTAGCCGGCAATCACCCGGTTTTCGCCGCGCAGTTCCACTACATCGGCAATGGTGCCCAGTCCGGCCAGCGTGGTAGCATTCAGAAGATACTGGCGAAGGTCCGGGGGGGTTTTGCCGCCGTTTCGGAAAGACTCGGCCAGTGCCCAGGCGAGTTTGAAGGCCACCATTGCCCCTGCCGCCGATGGGTTGGGATAGTCGGTATCCAGCAGAGGATGAACGACGGCGGAAGCATCGGGCAGCTGAGGGCAGGGCCGGTGATGGTCGGTAATAATCACATCCATGCCGAGGCGGCGGGCCAGGGCGATTTCCTCCACGGCACCGATGCCGCAATCGACGGTAATCAGCAGATTTGTGCCTGCTTCGGCCAACTGATGGACGGCCTCGGGGTTCAAGCCATAGCCCTCGTCAACGCGGTGAGGAATGTAGTAGTCGGCTTTCAGGCCGAGCATTCGAAACAGGTGCCAGAGAATGGCCACGCTGCTGATGCCGTCCACGTCATAGTCGCCGTAAATAGCAATCTGTTCTTTGTTTTTCACGGCGCGGCGAATGCGCTCCACGGCCTCCTGCATTCCGGGCAGGCGGGCGGGGTCAATTAAATCTGTTAATTTGGGCGAAAGAAAAGAGCGGGCGGTCTTCGGGTCTGAAATCTGACGGTTTAAAAGGATTTGCGCAAAGAGAGGGGTGATTTTCAATTGTCCGGCCAGGGATTTGGAATGGGCAGAACGGGGACGAATCTCCCAGATTTTCCGCTGCATCCTTGCCTGACTCATTGAGTGCATCCTTTCTCTGACAATTTACGGTAATTAGGCAAACTATACAACAGAGCAAAGGGCTTGTCAATTGAGGCAGGGCAAGAATTACTGGTGGTCGAAGATTTCGTCGAGGATATTCTGGGGCATGGGAGCTGTGCCCTGCGGCCAATCCTTCAGGAAGCCGCCATCCAGAATGGCCACTACATAGGGACTCATAATCGCCCATTTTTCTTTGTCGCTCAGTCGGCCCTGAAGGCAGGGGGTATCCGGCGGCACGGGGCCTTCGTGATAGGGAGGAATTGCTACAAAGGCAATTTGGAACGGCTGGTCTTCCTGCTGGAGCATTTGCCGGGCGTACTCATCGTAAAGAGGAATCATTTGAGCACAAGTCGGGCAATCGTGGTGATACATCAGAATAACGGCGAGGCCGGTTTTCAACTGGTCTGCAATGTCAATGTATTGAAGCCAGGGCCATTGGGGAACGGCGGGCGTTTCGTCAGAGGAGTTTGCCTGCTGCGGCTGCGAGGTTGTATTATCTTGCTCTTCAATCCGGGCAGGTTGGGAGGTCTGGACAGGGGTCGGCGCGATGGGAGAGGGCTGGGCAGGCGTCGTCTGGTTATTGGTTTTAGAGAAGAGGCCGGAGTGCTGGACAGGCGTCCAGGACTCGGGCTTTTTAAATTCGGGACGAAATGCCACCAGAATTGGGGCCGCCACGGCCATAAAGCCGATGGCTGGAATGGCCGCCGCCAAGGCATGGAAGGGATGAGGCCAGGGGGGCGGCAGAAGTTTTTCGCCTTTGGGAGGGAAAATCAACAAGAGCAAAAATATCGGGATATCGATAAAAAATAACGTGTACCAAGGATCTACGTGAATGCGTCCGAAGCAGCCGCACGACTGGACGCCGAGCATTCCCTTTATGAGGGTGATGATGCTGAAGGCAAAGAAGGCCGCTGCGGCCGCCAGCCAGGATGCCTTGCGGAAAACCCCTGACAAAATCCAGACTCCCAGGGCAAACTCCAGCGGAATCTGAAAAAGGAAAAATTCATACGATTCCCAAATGCCGTGCTCGCGCCAGGAGGGGATATAAACGGTCAGGGCTTCGTGAAATTTTAAAAGGGCTGCTCCCGCGAGCAAAAGACCCGCTATGGTCATGATGATTCGATTGCCAAGTTTCATCGTACAGCCATTATGCGGTTTTATGGGGCGATTATCCACAAAAAACATCTATTGCCATGATTTTATTACGGCAAAAAGAGCAGGACAGTTCAGGAGAACATTTCTCTTTTTTTCTTGATTGACCTGGTTTTCCCGTGCGGTATAATCCAGCATTTCTGTTGGAAAACATTTTTGGGGATAATGCGATGAAAATCTTAGTGATTAACGCCGGAAGTTCATCCATCAAGTTTCAGTTGTTTGAAATGCCGGAGGTTCGTGTTGCGGCCAAGGGAATGGTCGAGCGAATCGGGGAGAGTGAGGCGGCTTTGAGTTATACGGCGGGCGAACAGTCGCTGCAGCGAAAGGTTGAAGCGCACGATCACCAGCAGGCCATGTCGGTGATTCTGCAGGTTTTGACTGATGCCCGGATAGGAGCCGTCAAAGATATCCGCGAGATTAAAGCGGTCGGCCATCGGGTGGTTCACGGCGGTGAAGAATTTACCGGCTCGGTGAAAATTGATGATGCGGTGCTGAAATCCATCGAACGTTTTGCCGATTTGGCGCCGCTTCACAATCCGCCGAATCTGACGGGGATCCGCGCTGCTCAAAAGGCGCTGCCGCATGCGCTTCAGGCGGCCTGTTTTGATACGGCTTTTCATTCTTCGATTCCTCAAACGGCCTATCTGTACGGGCTGCCGTATGAAATCTACGAGACGTATCGGGTGCGGCGATACGGTTTTCACGGCACCAGCCATCGATATGTGGCGCGCCGGGCGGCAGAACTGATGGGCCGCGACAAATATGATGTCAATCTGATTACATGCCATCTCGGCAACGGCTGTTCGATTACGGCGGTCAAGAATGGAAAAAGCGTTGATACGTCGATGGGGATGACGCCGCTGGAAGGGGTGGTTATGGGGACTCGCTGCGGCGACATTGACCCGGCTATTGTGTTTTATCTGGCGGACAAGGGGTATTCGCTCGAGCAGCTTAATGATATGTTCAATAAGAAAAGCGGGCTTTTGGGTATTTCGGGGATTTCCAATGATATGCGGAATCTGATTGAGCATGCCCGGCAAGGACACCAGCGGGCACAGCTGGCTATCGACATTTTCTGCTACCGCATCAAAAAGTATATCGGGGCTTACACCGCCGTCTTAGGAACGCTGGATGGTGTGATTTTCACCGGCGGCATCGGGGAAAATAATGCTATGATTCGCCGGCAGATTGTCGCCGACCTGCCGCATCTGGGCATTGAGATTGACGCGGCACGCAACGAGGCGAACAAGCCGAGAGAACGGCTGATCAGCTCTGAGCGTTCGCGGGCGGCTGTTTATGTCATCCCCACCAATGAAGAGGCGGCTATTGCCGCGGATACCTACCGACTGATTCAGGAGTGAGACTTCCGGGAGGCAGAGGCAATTTTTATCTCCGGGGTCTTCCGCTGGGCCAGGATAAAAAAGAGCGAGCCGGCAATCAGAATACAGCCGCACAGCCATTGAAGGACTGTCAGGCGTTCACTGAACAGAAAAGCCGAAACCACCAGTACGCTGAAAGGCCTCAGCAGCAAAAACATTGTGGGGATGCTGGCTCCAATTCGGCGGATGGCGGAGTAATACAACACATGGCCGAGGGCAATTCCGCATAACGAAGAAATCAGGACATGGCTCCACTGAAGGGCATTCAGGTGAAGACAGTCGGCCGGCCGGCCGAAGAGAAAGGCCGCCGCTCCCAAGCCGAGCGAGGTGTAAATGGTGATAATGGAAAAACTAAGGCGGGCATCGACCTGGCCGAGCAGGGCTTTGACGGAGACAGTATAACATCCCCAGCCGATTGCCATCAAAGCGGCCAGTACAGCTCCCAGCAGCTCGGCATGTGCCGAAAACGTCGGATGGAAAATCACCACGCCGCACACTCCCGCCGCCGACAGGACAACCCCCGCCCAAAAGGCACCGCTGCGCAGAAGCCGCCGCTCGGGGGGAAACAGAACCATTGAAAACAAAACCACCCAAAAGACCTGCGTCATTGTTACGAGGGTAACAAAGCCCGGCTGGGCATAATAGAAGGCGGCCGCATAACAGCTTTGCGTGGCGACATTGAAGGCGGAGGGAATCAAGGCCCGCAGAAAAAGCTGTTTTTGCAGACCGTCTCGTCTGACTGTCCAAAGCAGAAAAGGAAACCAAAAAACAAAGGCCGCCATATAGCGAAGAAAGTTCTGCACCCAGGAATCGAGCGCGCCGCTGAGCACCTTGATATACAGCGGCGCCGCTGTCCAGCAGGCCAAAAAACCCAAACAGGAAAATGCTGCCGCCGACAGGCCGAAATGCTTTTTCATAGAGGGCTAATCCGCCTGATAATGATTGGGGGCCAGGAGGATTTTCTTGCGAAGGCCTTTGGCCGATTCAAATGGATAATCCCGTTCGGCCTGAAGATGGACCGACTTTTCATCAATATCGACGGTCATCGACAGGTCGGGATGGCGGCTGCGCAAGACATTGGCCAGATAAAAGGCCTTTTCGATGCCGTCTCCCGTTTTGAAGTTGGCCACCTCATCGGGCTGGGCCAGCCGAGGCCCTTCATAGATGGACTCAGTGTCCATCTGACAAAGATTCTGATACACCTGCTGGTCGGAGAGGCCGGCGGACTGCTCGATGGAGACCGGTGAGCGTTCCATCGCCGCCTTGAGAAACGGCTCCCAGCGGCAGCGGGTCATATCGCGATAGGCATAAAAGGCCAGATCGGCAACCAGACTCTGTGAACGGATGGATTCGAGATAGTCCATGATCTGCTCTCGGGACCAGTCGATCTGGAGTTGAATGGGTACGACGGATTCATATTTTTTGTCCGGTGAGGGCAGACGGGGGTCGATATGAAGAAACTCAACCAGCCGTCTGACGAGTTCTTCGGCATCGGGCACAAGAGGAGACAGAAACCGGGCCAGTTTGGCGCGGTCAGTCGGATTTTTGATGTCGATTTTTTCGATTTCGAGAAAACGGCCGAGTTGTTCGCAGCATAGGCGGCCCTCGATGGGATAGGGGCTGAAGTCCTCTTCTTCAACTTCCTCCAGAAGTTTATCGAATGTCGGGTCGAGGATTCGATAGGGGCTGCCGTGTTCATAGCCGAAAAGGACTTCGGACTTGACAAACATTCGCTCGCCCCGCCGATGCCGGCAGAACTGAAAATATTTTTGATAGTCTGCCTCAGAGCGCAGAAAATTGGCAAAATTGAGCTGGGTGAGCGGCGCATCCAGATACTGCCGCAGGAGGCGGTCCAGCCGCTGATATTGAGCCGGGTCAATGGTGGCCCTTTCGTAAAAGCAATGGATAGAGCCCGTCGCGTGAGTTACCACGGTTACTTGTTCATTGCGGAGCGCCCGCTGGGCCTTTTTGGAAATTTCCGTGCCGTTAAACCACATGCTTTTGGTGAGCAGCCGGCGGTTGTTGGTAATCACGCCGTCCTGAATATCAATAAAGTTCTGGGAGTGAAGGGGGGTGAGAATCAGAAAGATGTCCTCCAGGGGAATACCGCAAACGATAAAGGCGGCGGCGGCATAGAGAGCAGAGAGAGAAACGCACTCGCCGGCTCCGGTCTGGTAGCCCTCTTTGCGCCGAAAGGCAGCCATGGCCTCGACGGTTTCGGTTTTCCAATAGGGAATCACATCGCCGTCATACTGATCCAGGCCGAAATGACGGCGGATGTTCACATCGAAATAATAGCGGTCGCCGGTATAGCCGAAGAGGGCGTTGGAGCGGGCGATATCTTCCGGCGAGATAACATCTTTGAAGCGATTGAGTTCCACGTCTTTGCGGGTCAGGCCCCAGGTGGTCAGGTCGAGATTGAACTCAAACTCATCCATCACATACTGGCGCAGCCGCATCAGGCGGCGCCAGGGGTTTTTGCCTTCAAGTTTGAGAAAGCAATCTTCCTGCCGCCAGCGCCAAATCAGCGGACTCATCAGGTTGGCCAGCACGAGGGAGAACATCAGGTCCGGATAGACAAAGCATTCCATATCGGACAGCGTCAGGGCTGAACTGTATAATTCCAAGTCTTTCTGATTCATCGGTTTCCTTTCACAAAACAGGACGGCCGGCGGCAGAGCCGAAGTTTTGCAGAAATCCGCCGCCTGAGCAAGAGGAACGGCATGTTTTCCTTTCTATCGGCACCATCACTCTCAATGAAAGAAGCATTTATTGTAGCCGGAAAATCCCTTTGCCGCAAGGGGCAGATTTTGAGGGGATAATTCTTGCCTTGGGCTGAGTTTTCCGTATATTGAGAACAAATAAATCAAGGAACAGCCGGCTTGACGGATACGAGGCGAACATTGGGAAAGTGCCCAAATTCAGATTTCATCCAAGTGCAAGGAGAAGCCAATGAACTCATTCATCAAACTTTTTCTTCTTTCGGTACCGATTTGTCTGGCGAGCTCGTGCAGCCGGCCCAGCGGGGCCTCCGCTGACCGTCAGCTCGGCGCTGCCGCTTGCTGCGAGAAAACGATGGTAAAGGAAAACGGCAGGATTGTGATGGGATTCAACAGCGGCTGGCGATTTCAAAAGGGGCCGCTGGCGGCAGAGAACCTGGCGGATTTTGATGATTCTTCCTGGCAGGCCGTCCGGCTGCCGCATGACTGGGCCATCGCCGGGCCTTTCAATCCGGAAGAGCACGGCTATGCAGGCAAACTGCCGTGGAAGGGCGTCGGCTGCTACAGCAAGCGGTTTACGCTGCCCGCCGAAGCCGAAGGCAAGCAGATTTATCTGGATTTTGACGGGGTGATGGCCTTTCCGAAGGTGTATATCAACGGCCAATTAGCCGGCCAGTGGGACTACGGCTATATGTCATTTCGGGTGGATGCCACACCGTATGTTCAGTTCGGGCGGGAAAACCGCATTGTTGTCATCGTCGACACCCGCCATCAGGGTACCCGCTGGTATCCCGGCGCCGGCATTTACCGCAAAGTAACAATGACTATCTGCCAGCCCGTTCATCTCGGCCACTGGGCAACCTATATTACTACGCCGGAGGTAACCGATGAGAGGACGCTGGTAAAGATTCAGACCGTTCTTGAAAATCATCTGGACAAAGACGCTTTGGTGGATGTGAAGGCGCTGGTTCTTCAGCCATGCGGTACTGCTGCTGCCCAAGCGGACAAAATGGTGGTTGTGCCGGCAGGCGGAACGGAGCCGTTTGAGACCACGCTGGAGGTCCGCCGGCCGCTCCGCTGGGATATTGAAAGCCCGGTTCTGTACACGGCCTGCGTCCAAGTGCGCTCTTCCAACGACTTGACTGACGAAGAGGGTATTTCTTTCGGCATTCGAACATTTCAGTTTACCGCTGACGACGGCTTTTACCTGAACGGCCGGCGGGTGCAGATATATGGAGTGAATCTGCATCATGACCACGGCCCGCTGGGGGCGGCTTTTTATCGTCGGGCAATGGAACGCCAGCTGCAAATTATGAAAGAGATGGGCGTCAATGCCATCCGCACCAGCCATAACCCGCCGGCGCCGGAACTGCTTGAGTTGTGCGACCGGATGGGGTTTGTCGTGTGGGATGAGTGCTTTGATAAATGGGACGACAAGGCCGGACGCATCAACGGTCAGCCGCCGCTGGAGGAATACGGCCATAAGCAGATTCGGAACTTTGTGATGCGCGACCGCAACCATCCGTCTATTGTGGTCTGGTCAATCGGCAACGAAATCAGCAATCAGCCGCATGACCCCGAAGGCAAATCGCCTGAGCGTGTGCGGTTTATGCGGGACTTTGTTCTTCAATATGATGCCACACGGCCGGTCGGGATGGCCTGTCATATTCCGCAGACGGCTAATGAGCCGATTCTGGATGCGCTGGACGTGGTCGGCTGGAATTATGCCCGCCGGTATGAACTGTTCCGCCAGCGATATCCTCACAAACCCATTGTGTACAGCGAATCGGCGTCGGCCCTGAGCACGCGCGGCTTTTATGAGCTGCCGCTGCCGAAGTCCAAAACAGACTATTCCGCCGCCCTGCAGGTGAGTTCTTATGATCTGAATGCGGCGCCGTGGTCTGATATCGCCGATCGCGAATTTGCCCTGATGGAGCAGGACCGGTTTGTTGCCGGAGAAATGGTCTGGACGGGCTTTGATTATCTGGGCGAGCCGACGCCGTTCGATGCCCAGGCCCGCAGTTCCTATTTTGGAATTGTGGATTTGTGCGGCATTCCCAAAGACCGTTATTATCTTTACCGCAGTTACTGGCGGCCGGAGGCGGTGACGGTGCACATTCTGCCCCATTGGAACTGGCCGGAGCGCATCGGCAAAAATGTGCCGGTGTTTGTCTATACGAACGGCGACAGCGCTGAACTTTTCCTCAACGGGAAATCGCTCGGCCGGCGGACGAAAGGGCAAATCCCTCCCAAGCCCGCCAATCTGGCCGACGGCAAAGCCGCGGCTGCCAGCAGCGAAGAATGGCAAAAGGCCAATACAGCAGCCCATGCCTTTGACGGCCAAAGCGAAACCCGCTGGTGTGCTGCCGATGGGAGTGTTAACCAGTGGCTTCAGGTTGACCTGGGCAGTCCGCAAACCGTTCGCTTCCTCCGCGTTGAATTTGAAAACGATGCGAAAAACTACGGCTATGAAATCCGCGTTTCCAATGATGCTCAGCAGTGGACGACACTGGTTTCTGAATCGGCCGACGAGCGGTCGCGGCGGAGCGGCGGACGCGAGCGATTTTACGATGCGGAAACCACCGCCCGCTATTTTCGCATTGTCTTTACCGACCTGAAGAGCAACTGCTGGGCCAGTGTGCGGGAGTTCGGCATCTATGCGGAGCCGGTTGAGTCGGATTATTATGCTCCAACCTACCGCTATCGTCTTCGGTGGAATGACGTTGTTTATGAACCGGGTGAACTGAAGGCCGTTGCCTATAAGGACGGCAACGTCATCGGCCAGGCCGTCATGCGGACAGCGGAGGCGCCGGCTCGGCTTCGGCTGACGCCGGACCGGACGCAGCTGGAGGCCGGCGGTGAAGATTTGGCTTATCTGCTTGTCGAGGCCCTTGATGAATACGGAACCGTCTGTCCGCTGGCGGATAATCTCGTCCGCTTTCAGATAGAAGGGCCGGCTGAAATCGCCGGCGTCGGCAACGGCAATCCGATGTCGTTCGAACCGTTTCAGGCCGATTACCGCAAGCTCTTTTACGGCAAGGCCATGCTGATTGTCCGCACAGTTGAAGGACAGCGCGGAACCGTTCGGATTCGAGCTGTATCGGACGGGCTGAAAGACGCAGCGGTTAAACTGAAGGTACGCTGAAGCGCGGCGGCAGGCCGGCGGGTGTTTTCAGGCGGACGGCTCTTCCTGGGCGATGCCGGCCTGCATCGACGGCTCCGCCTCAGCTGAAATCTGCTCAAAGAGCAGGTACTGCTTGAGTATTTTGACCAGTTCGGCCCGCTGGATTGGTTTTGTTAAATAGGCGTCGCAGCCGGCCTGAAGGCATTTGGCCTCGTCGCTCTTCATTGCACTGGCCGTCAGTGCAATAATGGGGATGAGGCAGCCCTGCTCCCGCAGCAGGCGGGTTGCATCATAGCCGTTCATTTCGGGCATGTGCATGTCCATCAAAATCAAGTCGTACGAGCGGCTGAGGACCTGCTGAACCGCCTGCCGGCCGTCGGCGGCAATCGTTACTTCCAGACCGTACTTTTCGAGCAGTTTGCGAATCAGAATCTGGCTGGCGGGGGCGTCTTCGGCTATGAGCACATGCCCCCAGAAACGAATCTGGTCGGATTCAGCCGGCTTGAGGTTCAGAGCACCTTTCTGGAAAAGGGTCTGGTCGAAGGCGCCGGCTGTATTCAAGTTCACACCGGCGGGGATTCGCAGTGTAAAGACAGACCCTTCGCCGGGCCGGCTTTGAACACTCAGATCGCCGCCCATTAATTCACACAGCCGACGGGTAATGGTCAGCCCCAGGCCCGTGCCTCCATATTGGCGGGTGGTACTCTCTTCCGACTGGACAAAGGGTTCGAATATCCTGTCCAAGCGATCGGGAGGGATGCCGATGCCGGTATCTTCGACAGCAAAACAGACCAGCGGCTCCGGGCCGTCTGTTTGAACCGAAACGCGTAAATAAATATGCCCCTGATTTGTAAATTTGACGGCATTGCCAATCAGGTTAATTAAACACTGGCGCAGCCGAAGAGGGTCGGCCAGAATCTCCGCGGGCAGGCGGCCTTCCGGCAGAATCTGAAAATCGAGATGTTTGTTCAGGGCGGCCGGCTCCATCATCGCCCTCATCCCAACGAGCAGGTCCGCCAAGGCACAGGGAATCTTCTCCACCGTCAGTTTGCCGGACTCTATCTTTGAAAAATCAAGAATATCGTTAATCAACGCCAGCAGACTCCTGCCGCTGTCCACAATCAGCTGAAGGAAATGCCGCTGGGAAGTTTCCAGCGGGGTTTCACAGAGCAATTCTGCAAAGCCGAGAATCGCATTCATCGGCGTTCGGATTTCATGGCTCATATTGGCCAGAAAAGAACTTTTGGCGCGACTGGCCTGCTCGGCCTGCCAGGCCAGATGCTCGGCTTTCTGCTTTTGCACTTCCAGTTCCGCGGTTCGCTGGGAAATCAGCTGGCTGGTCTGGAGGTTTCGTCTTTGCAAATCGCGCAGGTAGAGCGTCAGCAGAGATGACAGAAACAGCCCTGCCGACAAAATTATCCAGGGAATCTGAAGGAAAAATCCGGCTTTGTAATTGGCCTTTGGCTGACAATACAGCCGCCAGAGGCGGTCGCCGCAGGCAAGCGTTTCCGTATGGCAGAAATTGCCTGCATTGATTCGAAATGAATCCAGCCATCCGGCCGGGCGAAGAGGTCTCTTCTGTCCGTAAATCCAGACGGGCTCAGCCGTGCAGGAGCAGTCCTGCAGGGCATAGGTAAGTTCTTCATCCGCCGCCCGGCGGCTGCTCAGAAACCGCCCCATCTCGAAAAGACCGGCCAGATAACCGCTGATCTGCCGTTCGCCTTCGCTGTTCTTTGGAAAAACCGGCACACACAAAAGGATTCGAAAGGGCCCCGGCCGAGGCGTTTTCAAGTTCGGATACTCCACAGCCGCTTTGCCGGTACTTCGACACCGCTCCAGAAGAAGCGGGTCGGGCACAACAAAAAAATCCTGCTGCTGAGCCGGCGGGACGGCCGGTTCTCCGAAACAAACGGAACAGACCTCTGAGTCTGCTCCTTCCGCATCCGAAGAAACCGAAGGAATCCAGCTGAGGGAAAGCAGAATGGGAGAGTTGTTCAATATCGGGACAGCAAAATCACGAAACTCTTCACGGGTTACTTCCTGCGAACATTCAAAAAACTTTTTCAGGGAGCCCATGTCGAGAAGCATTTGTTCTACTGTTTGGTGCAACTCTACGCAGGCCGTTTCCGCCTTTTTGGAAAAATCCCGCAGAACGATGCGTTCAACGGCAGCCAAACTAACAAGGAAAAAACAGACAGACAGCACCAGTCCGGTCAGGCCGGTCAGCAAAATACCGGGCTCAGAACAGAGGAGCCGAACTTCCTGTTCTCTTTGCTGTTTCGAGGGCTCTTCCGTCACATTGGTCCGCTTTCCCTTCGAGTTATTCCGCCAATGGAGGGATGGAAGATTCAGCGGCGGCCGGCTCAAGTATTTCTGCCTGCTCCATGGTTCCCAGATAGCGGCGAAGAACCTGAGCCAGTTTTTTGCGGTCAATCGGTTTGGACAGATAAGCATCGCAGCCCGCCTGCAAACATTTTTCTTCATCGCCTTTCATGGCATTGGCTGTTACGGCGATAATCGGCACCATAAATCCTTCGGAACGGAGCACTTGAGTTGCCTCATAGCCGTTCATCCGGGGCATCTGCATATCCATCAGGATGATGTCGAATTTGCGCCGGCGTGCTTCTTCCACTCCTTCCACACCATCGTTGGCCAGCGTTACTTCCAGCCCCAGTTTTTTCAGAAGCATGGAAACCAGAATCTGGTTGGACGGATTGTCCTCCACCACCAGTACATGCCCTGTCAGCGGCATATCGTTCGGAACAGAGGGCGCAGTACAGGCCGCCTCGTACTTGTTCCAACTTTGTCCTTCCTTGGAAACCGGCGCCAGCGGCAGGGAGAGGGTAAAGACCGAGCCGACATTCGGCGTACTGACCACACTTAAGCGGCCGCCGAGCATCTGAACCAGATTGCGGGTAATCGCCAGTCCCAGCCCGGCACCCTTGCCCGGATCCGATAAAGGTCTGTCCACCTGGACATAGGCATCAAAAATCGCTGAACTTTTGTCCGGCGGAATGCCGATGCCCGTATCTTCCACGGCAAACTGCACCCAGGAAGTTTCGTTTTCTTCGAGAAGCGAAACGTTTAGGTAAACATGGCCTTTTTCTGTGAATTTGACGGCATTGCTCAACAAATTGAGCAGACACTGCCGCAGCCGGAGGGGATCGGTCTGAATATGTTCGGGCAATTCCTGACACTGAAGAATCTGAAAATCCAGATTCTTCCGGCTGGCTTGAGGACGCATCATAGAATCGAGGTCTTCCAGCAAACCGGGGAGGGAGCAGTCTGTAATTTCGACTCTCATTTTGCCCGCTTCGATTTTCGAAAAATCGATAATATCATTGAGCAGGTTCAGGAGGTTGGCGGCACTGTTCTGAATCACTTTGACATAATTCATCTGCTCTTCCGTCAGCGGCTCCTGTGTGAGCAAATCCACAAATCCGAGAATTGCATTCATGGGGGTGCGGATTTCGTGGCTCATGCTGGCCAGGAAATTGCTTTTGGCCTGATTGGCACTGACTGCCGAGCGGGCTTCCTGGCGTGCCTGCCGCTCCGAGCGGCGATAGGAGCGGTTCAGTAAAACCAGCGACACCTGATCGGCCAGTTCGGCAGCAAAACGGACTTCCAAATCAGTCCAGGAACGCCTGCTTTCCACACTTTCGGTGCAAAGAACGCCCACAAACTTGCCTGAAAAACGAACCGTGGCATCCAGCAGAGATACGATTCCCTGCGGGCGCAGGTAGGTATCCGCCAACTCTTCCGTTCGCGGGTCGCGCCAGGCATCCTCGGCATTAATCACTCGTCCTGCCTGCAGGGCCTGAAGATACGAAGGACAACGGTTTGTTTTCAACAGGTATCCGCCGGTATGTTCGTTGGTTTGAGCATCATAGAGGTCCTGGCATCGCAGCTGGCCTTCCCGCTCCTCAAACAGCCACAGACTGCACCGCCGAACCTTCAGCAGTCGTGCTCCGGCCTCTGTCAAATGGCGGGCGACTGTTTCCACATCGCCGTTAATAAAAGCCGGCGTCGTAGAAATCTGGAGAAGGGTCTGCTGCTGGATTTGGACGGTTTCCGCCTCCTGAATCCGCTGCTGTTCCTCCTGTTTTCGCCTGGTCAGATCGCGGGCAAAAGCACAATGATATTCTTTGCCATCGCACTCAAAATGTGTAAGGGCGATTTCCACCGGAAAGCAGGTGCCGTCCTTGCGCCGGTGTTCGGTTTCCAAAATCATCTGTTTTTTGCGGCTTACTGTCTCCCAATGGCGGGGCCAGGCCTCCGGTAAAAGATGGGGGTCGATATCCGTAATTTTGAGAGAAAGCAGTTCGGCGCGAGAATAGCCAAGCCAGAGGCAGGCCACCTCGTTTACTTCTGCCACTTTTCCGTCTTTCTCAACAAGGTAAATGGCTTCGCCGGCATGATCGACGATAAACTGGCGGAGCACCAGTTCTTTTTCCACCTGCCGGCGCCGCTCGATTTCCTGCTGACGTCGGCTGCGAACCTCTTCGAGTGTGCGGCTTTGCCGGGCCAGTGTTTCCTCGAGGGTTTGATAAGACGGCTTGAGTTTCTCGATTACCTGATTAAATCGGCGAATCAGTGAGGCGGTCTCATCGTTGCCCTGAACGGCAAGCGGTTTCAGATTCAGCTGGCCGGCGTAATCGACAAGACTTTCGAAATGCGCGGACAGTTCCGCCAGATCCTGCCGAAGATGGCGATGGCGAGCCATGAACAGAAAGCAAATCACCAGCCCCAGTTCAACCAGAATAAAAAGAAAGGCCTGAAGAAAAATATTCAGGTAAATCTCCTCGCCGAACTCTTTGAGAAAAGCCGATATCTGCGGTGAACCGGATTGGGCCTGACGAATGGTCAGATACCGAAGCATCTGAATGTTGGCATTCCAGATGCCGTAGATTCCCACAATGCTGATTACTGCAATCACAGCCGCCCCGATCCAAAACCATCGTCCCGGCAGGCGGCAGGGCAGCCGGTTTCTCAGATTCCAATGCGCCATCTTGTTTTCCTTCTACAGGCCTGTTTTTCCGCAGGCAATTTTTTCTTTTGGCAGGTATTGTTTCTTTCGGTGTCTTTCAAGAATGAATTCAGCAGGAGTTTCTGTCAAATCAGGCCGGCGGGACGGAAAAACGGGAATGTTTTCAGCCCGATAATTACTACTGCTGCAAACCAGAAAAAACCGTGCCGGTTTTCTGCCGGAGCAGTCAAGCCGTCCTCCTCTTCAGCATCCCTTGAAAGATTTATTTTCTCCTCCATTTCAGGTCTGATAATCTGCCGGCCTAATCAGAGGCCTTCTCCGGCGTCTGCGGCAGAGAAACCGGCTTTTGACGGCCCCAAGCAAATCGAAAACGGCGGTATTTTGGAAACAGTACCGGCTGAGGGCCAACTTCCGGAACAAACAGACCCTTTTTGCCTACAAAGAACGGCCGGTTGTCTGCGAATAATCAGGTGGGAAAAGTCGTGTATAATTTTTTAAAAATCTCTTGCTTTTCTTTTTCGAGCCGATATAATTGTTTGTTTCGATTGGTATAGAAAAGGGAGTTTAAACAGTATGAAAGAAGGTATTCATCCGGAATATCAGGTTGTGAAAGTTCGCTGCGGCTGCGGCAACACGTTCGAAACGCGCAGCACAGCGAAGGAAATCCACGTGGAAATCTGCTCGATGTGCCATCCGTTTTACACCGGCAAGCAGAAATACGTGGATACCGCCGGACGCATCGAGCGCTTCCAGAAGAAATTCGGCTCTGTTGAAGAGTACTTCAAAAAGAAAGAAAAACACGACAAGCCGTAGATTCAGAAGATTACCCTCCTTACGCTGTTGGCCTCTGTCCTACCGACCGAGGAGCGGCAGCGTAATTTTTTTGTCTTCATTTCGTTCGGAAAATGAATGGCGGCAGAGCAGGACAATCTGATCCTCGGCAAACTTGAGCAGCTGGACCAGCGCTGCCGGCAGATTGAACAGCAAATTGCGGAGCCGGCGGTGGCATCCAATCCGGCTCGGCTTGTTCCTCTCACCAAAGAGCAGGGCAAACTGACGCCGATTGTCAGCCGCTTCCGCCGGTATCGCCGTCTCCAGGAGCAGAAGGAACAGGCGAGTTCGCTGGCGGCTGACCCCGCCGCTGAGCCGGAACTGAAGGAACTGGCTCAAACCGAGGTTGAGGAACTGGAGCAAAAACAGCAGGTCCTGCTCGAAGAAATCAAGAACGCCCTGGTGATGTCTGATGATGCGGCGGTCGGCTCGATTATTATGGAACTGCGGGCCGGCACAGGCGGCGAAGAAGCAGCCCTGTTTGTCCGCGACCTGTACAATATGTACCATCGCTACGCCGACAAAATGGGCTGGAAGGTTGAACTGATGGATTTTTCGCCGACCGACCGGGGCGGTTTTCGCGAACTGATTATGAATATCAAGGGGTCGGGTGTGTGGGCCCATCTGGGCTATGAGGCCGGCGGCCATCGCGTCCAGCGCGTTCCTGAAACGGAATCGCAGGGAAGAATCCACACCTCGGCCGCCACCGTCGCTGTCCTGCCTGAGCCGGAAGAGGTCGATATTGAAATCAATCCGGAAGATGTGATTGAACACGTCAGCTGTGCCGGAGGCCCAGGCGGCCAGAACGTCAACAAGGTCGCCACCGCCATTCGGCTTGAACATGTTCCCACCGGCATTGTTGTGAGCATGCGAGACGAGCGGAGTCAGCACAAAAACCGCGCCAAGGCCTGGCGGGTTCTCCGCAGCCGAGTCTATGAACACTACCAGACCCAGGCCCATCAGGAGCGCTCGCAGACCCGCAAGACGATGATCGGCTCCGGCGACCGCTCCCAGCGCATTCGCACCTACAACTTCCCTCAAAACCGCCTGACCGATCACCGCATCAATCTATCCCTGTACAATCTGGACAAAATCATGCTTGGGGATATGGAAGAATTGATTGCGGCTCTTCAGGAACAAGACCGTCAGCAGCGGCTGGAAAATCTCTAACCGGCTAATCCGCTTCCGCTGCCGCCTTCAGCAGACGGCCCTGGCAGCGATCACAGGAGCAAATGCCGACTTTCTTCAGATGGCTGACGCCGACGACGGCTTTGCTGTCGAGCAGTTTGGCGCCTTTGGCCTGCATCTGCCGCAGGGCAATCTCTGAGGCGTGTTTTTCGAGAGAGCCGACCGCATCGGCCAGCACAATGACATTCTTCCGACGCAGGAGAAGGCCGAGCACCAGAAATTTGACCGATGTTTCAATCGGAGCGCCAATCACCAGAAAATCGGTCGCCTTCACTTCACTGAGAATCCGATCCGCCCGCGGCTCTTCAAAGGGGTCATCGCTTCGGATTTCCTGAATCACCTGGTCATAGCATTCAAAAAGGTCCCGCGGAAAATCCGTATAGCCGTCGGAGGCATACACCCGCGAGCGTGCGAAGGAGGTATAGCGGATTTTGCGTGCGCCTTCGGTGCCGGCCACACAGTAGGGTTTCGAAAGCCAGTTTCCGGCCGGGCTGAAGATTCGCACTGTGGAAATGACGCGGATGTGTTCTTTGCGTGCCCAGGCCATCACCCGGCGGATATTAGCCAGAACGCGCCGATGATTGCGGATGCAGGCCTTGCCGTCCGCTGTAAATAAATCGCGCTGTGTTCCCACATCGATGAGAATCCGCCGTCTGCGTAATGTTAATGCCGGCCGCATCATAACACTGCCTCTTTGCTTGACGTTCCTGTCCGGCAACCCTGCTGCTGACATCTACGCTCCGCAGGGGGCACAGTTCAGGTTCTTCCTGGTTATCGAACCGTCCAGCCCTTGACTTTACCGAATTTTCAGGCGAAAATCCGCTTTGGGAACATTAACGGACCTATAATAACGCCAAAACCCCCAAACAGCCAGAAAAGAATGCATAGAAAACCTGTCCCAAATCCGGCTTTTATTGTGGATGCGGCTTCGCTGAGCGGCCCGGTGGATTTTTCGCTGCTTTTCGGGCGGACGGCGCCGGTTCATATTGAAATCGGCTCCGGCAAGGGTGCTTTTCTGGTTCATCAGGCCGCCGCCTTTCCGCAGCATGATTTTCTGGGTATTGAATGGGCTGCGGAATATTATCGGCTGACGGCGGATCGGCTGGCCCGCCGCGGCTTGTCCAATGCGCGGATGATTCGTACGGACGCCGTTGACTTTATCAGACGTTTTGTCCCCGACAACTCCGTGGAGATGTTTCACCTTTACTTTCCCGACCCGTGGCCCAAACGCCGTCATCACAAGCGCCGTTTCTTTTGCGAAGCCAACCTTCGCCGGATGCTCCGGTGTCTTCGGGCCGGCGGTCTGATTAACTTTGCCACCGACCATGAAGATTATTTTCAGCAGTCCATCCGGCTGGCGCAGCAGGCAGCCGACGAAGGTCTGGCTGAGCCGGCGGATTTCTTTCGGCCGGCCGGCGCAGGAGAAGGCGAAATCACAGGCACCAACTACGAGCGGAAATATCGAAAAGAAGGCCGCCCTATCTATACCCTTGCTTTGCGGAAATCAGACAGATGAAGAAAACGGTTTTATCGCTGGATGAACTTCAATCGCTCTTGCAGCGGCACGGTCGGGCCTTTGATGCGCTGGCCGAGCTGCTCATCGCCGAAAACAAAATCCACAATCTGACCCGCATCACAGAGCCGGAGCAAATCCGCGTGCGTCATTTTCTGGATTCGCTGGCGGCGCTGAAAGTGCTCGAGCCGGCGGCCACCGGCAAGCCGCTTATCTGCGCCGATATTGGTTCAGGGGCTGGGTTTCCTGTGCTGCCGCTGGCCATCGCCCGCCCGCAGTGGACTTTTATTTCCATCGAGGCCGTCGGCAAAAAGGCGGCCTTTCAGCGAAAGGTCTGTGCGGCACTGGGGCTGTCCAATGTCGAAGTGGCGGCCGAGCGTGCGGAGGTCCTTGCCCGCGACAAGCGCTTCCGCGAACGATTTGATGCGGCGCTGGTGCGGGCCGTGGCGGATTTGTCTATTGCTGCCGAACTGTCGCTGGGGCTGGTTCGCGTCGGCGGGCGGCTGCTCGCATGGAAAGGTCCCAGCGCCGAGGAAGAAATCGGCCGTGCCGGTGCCGCTCTCGAACAGATGGGGGCTTCATCGCCGCAGATTTTTTCCTATACGCTGCCGACACCTCCTCCGCCCGCCCGGTTCATCCTGCTGGCCGCTGAAAAAACACGCCCTACGCCCCCCACCCTCCCGCGCTCCTTTGCGCAAATCAAACACAATCCTCTCGGCGGCTGAACGCAATTGAGTCATGCTTTGACTGAAGTAAACATCGTTCGGCTGTTAAGGGGGGCTTTTGAAGAACCGAAAAGAGATTTGTTTCTTTTCGGCAAATTGTGTTAAACTATTTTTCTTTGGACGACATACAATAACAAGAGGAGAAATCTGCAGGGTGACAGATGCGATAGAAAGGAATAGCGTATGAAAAGAGGACTTCTTGGATGTTATTTTGCTGTTTTTGCCATTTTAGGATTGATTCTCGGCTGCAATGAAAGTTCGGCGGGGCAGTCTGTGTCGGCTCAGCCGTCTGCAAGCGAATCGGTGCTCGCTTCTCAGCCCAGCCCCGGTCCGGAGCCGGCCGGCTCTGCGAAACCCGCTGAAATCAAAAAAGAAGACAAGGCCGAACCGACCGACGGCCCCAAAATCCTTGTTACCAATGCTTATCACGATTTCGGCAATGTCGGGCCGGGTACGTACCACACCTGCGAATTTACCTTCCGCAACGTCGGAACCAAGACATTGAAGATTGAAAATGTCCAAAGCACATGCGGGTGCAGCGTTCCCAAACTTGAAAAGAATGATTATGAACCCGGCGAATCGGGCAAAGTGGAGGTTCGCTTTCATGCCCCAACCGTCAAAGGTGAAACCAAAAAGCAGCTGTATATTATCAGCAATGATGTTTCTAACCCGCGTGCCCAGCTGGAGTTGCGGGCTTTTGTCGATGTCAAAGTCGAAGTGGAGCCCGAAGAGTTTTCGCTGTTTTTGAATAAGCCGAACGCGGGGCTTGGGCCTATCACGATCAAGTGCACCGACAATAGACCCTTTGCAATCACAAAGGTATCTTCCCCTCAAGAGGCAATTACCTGCGAATTTGACCCGAAGAAAAAGGCGACAGAGTTTACCCTAAATCCAAAGGCCAACCTTGAACTGCTCTCGAAAGCCCCCACCGGCGTGCTCACAATTGACGTTGATCATCCGCTGGGCGGCACGCTGATGGTTCGATATAACACGCTGCCGCGATATGAAATCAACCGGCCGCGAATCATTCTCCAAAACATCAAACCCGGCTACAAAGAGCAAAAAGAGGTGGTCATCACCAGCCACTACGGCGATTCCCTCAAAATCGCCAAGTCCTCGTCAAGAACGGGGCTTATGAAAATTGTCAAACAGGAAATGATCGATAATGCCCTGCATCTGACGATAGAAATTTCTGTCCCGGAACAGGAAGCGGCGAACAGGCGATACTTTTCCGATGAGTTGACGATTCAGTTTGACAATTCAGAGGAGGCCGTCATCCGGGCAAGCGGCTGGTTCAAGAATTAGAAGACCTTTTTCGGCTTGTATCTCCTTCCCGCAGAGGCGGCCCGAAAAAGGGAACCGCCGGCAGGTTGGATTGTCTAAATTACCAGACGGGCAGGGGATAATTTGGGACTAAATTTGTCCATTCCTAACCGATTTCCGCCTTTGCCGGACAAAATAAAAGACGGCGGCAAAAAGAATGAGGCGGAATAAACCGATGATAAGAAGGATTTTGGTATCTGTGCTAACAAACGGGAGTTAAACAGGCAGCCAGAGAATGCTCAAAGCGCTTCGTATTGCCAGTATTAGTGCGGTGATTTGTGCTGTTGCGGCGGTGGTTTCTGTCGCTATGCTCGGCTTTAAGGGGGACCCGGAAATCGAGGCATTCCTGACGCAGGAAGGGGTGGCCGAGCAGTTCCGCAAGAAAAGCCAGTCGCTGCCCGTCAAGGCGGACAATGCGGTTTCGCCGCTGGAGCAGGTTGCCAAGAGTTTTGCCTTGCGGCTTGACCCGCCTCCGCCCCCGCCTCCGCCCAAGCCGATCGAGCCGCCCAAACCGCCGACGGTCAAAGCACCTTCGGTCCAGCCGCCTAAACTGCCGGAAAACAAACAGCCGACTCTCAGTGCCAAATTTACGCTGGTGGCGACGGCCCGTTGTCCGGAGAATCCCGCAAAATCGATGGCGCTGCTGCAGAATGCCCAGAATGAATACAAATGGTATCGGCAGGGTGAAGAGATTGGCCATCTTGTCCTTCAGGAGGTGCGAGACGGCTCTATCGTGCTGTATCAGAACGGCCAGTTTAATTCTGAATTGTTTATGCCGGCTCCCCCATCAACCCCATCGCTGCTGAAGGGGGATACTCAGGTTGCCTCTGCCCCGCAAGGGCCGTCAAGCATGTCGGTAACGCTGACGCAGGAGCCAAGCGAAGGTTCGGCCGCAGAAGGCGAAGCAGAAGGGGCCTTGAAAACGGCGGCCGGCAAGTCCGGGGCCTCTCGTATTCCGTCCCTTCCAAACAATCGGTCTGTGCCGACGCGGATTGCCTCTTCAAGGGCACCGGAAACGCCGACCGAAACCGTGTCCCCCGAAGAACAAGCCCGCTCTATCAGTGAAAGCATTGCAAATATCGAAAACATTATGAGACGTCCGCCGGAAGAGGGCCAGACAGAACAAGAGCGGCTGGAAGAGCAGAAGACCTGGGCGGAACTGCTCAAACTTCTCCAACTCGAAAAAGAAAATCAGCAGAAACTCCTTTCGGAAACCGACTCTTCAGGCAAATCTTCGAATGAGTCAAAACCGGCAGAACCCCCGCAAGCGGCAGCAAAGCCGGCTGAGCCGCAGCAAGCAGCAGAAAAACCGGCTGAAGAGACCAAAGCGGAAAGTTCTGAGAAAACCCAATAATCTCTTCAATGACCCTCCGTTTTGCCCGATATAAACAGGGGAAAATTTCCTATCTTTCCATGGAACTTGCAGGCCGTTCAATGGTCTGAATAGATAAGGACAAATTGTGCAAAAAGTCCTAAAAGTATCTGGAAAAGTAGGATAAGGCCTTGCCCATATCCGATAAATAAAGAATAACTTTGGAAAGGCGGCGCAGAGGGCGTTTTGTCTTTCCTTATGCACATTTGGTAACTCCGTGGAGCAGGATATGCACGCGACAAGAGGCAGCCGACGCTGGAACAAAAGAAACGTGCGGATGATGTTCATTTTATTGGCGGTGTGGTTTATACAGTTTGAGCAGTTTTGTCCTGCCGCACAATCAGAAGGCCCCACGGCGGAACGCAGCCGCGTGTATAAGATAAACCATCGTTCGGCTGAAGAAATAAAGGGTGTTCTGCTCCAACTGGGAATCGGCCGGCGGGTGGATGCTCTCTCGGAAAAGATTCTGATTGTTACCAGTGATAAGCCCGATGATTTGATTCGGGCTTCCAGTGTGATTCAAATGCTCGACAGCCAGTCGGCTCGCCTTCTGCGGCAATGGAAGCGTGAGGCCGTCGGTCTTCCGACCATTGAGTTTCTGGCTGCCGAACTCAAATTGCCGGAACTTCAGAGCGGCACGCTGCTGGACCCGCCGCCAAGCAATGCGAGCGATCCTTTGCTGCTGGATGAATACGGGGAGGGGCTGCTGGCTATTGCAAGCCCGGAGAGGATTGAGCAATTGGACAATTTTATCCGGCAGTGGATTTCAAAAAATCAGCCGAAGCCGGCGGCCTCCGCGGTTGAGGCGGAGGAGCCGAATCAGGCACCTGCTGCGGAGCCGACAGCGAAGCCGGCCGAGAAAGAGGAAACGGCAGCAGTCGAGCCCAATCAGCCGGCGGCCTCTGCAGCTATTCCCCCTGTGTCTCCTGCTGAGGAGCCCAACCAACTGCAACCTTCTGCAGAGCCGGCTGCCGACGAACCCAAGGAGGAGGACTTTTTCAGTGAAGAACTGATGAAGGCCCTCATCTCTGCTCAGGAGAAAGCCGAGGAGATTCAGAAACAGATTGAGACTGAAAAACAAACCGCCGCGACTGAATCGGATGAGGAGAAGGCCTTTGCAGAAATCATTGAGGCCCTTCGCCAGCGTACGGTAGGGGAGCAGGCCGAAGAAGAACAAGCCGAAGCGCCCGTTGCACCGACACCAGCTGCCCAGCCCTCCCCGGCAGAAGGGGAAGCGGCTTCTTCTTCTCTGCTGGCCCGGCTGGAAGAACAGTTGGCCCGGCAGGAACAGCAAATCGCCGAACTGAAGGCCATGCTGGCCCAGACAAGCCGGCCCGCCGCAGCCGAACCCAAAATCCAGACCGCCCCGAAACCTTCGGAGCCGGTAATTCCAGAAGGCGAAAAGGAACTGGAGCTGACGATTACGCTGCCGGAAAAAGTGGAGATTACGGCCCTTCTGGAACTGGTCGGCAAGCAATTGGGGCTCAATTATATGTATGACCCGTCCCAGGTGCGGGGGGATGTTCAGCTGAAAATCCACGACGGCAAAATCAAGGTCAAAGATACCTATGCGCTGCTGGAATCCGTGATGCGTTTCAAGGGCTTTGTGATGACTCGCCGCGGCAATCTGGTTACCATTGTCCCTGTCAGCCAGATGAAGCAGGCCGACCCGGCCCTTCGCAAACCGAATGAACCGATTCAGCCGGGAGATGTGGTGGTCAGCAGTGTTTTTCCGCTGCAGTATATTTCGCCGGCGGCAGCTCAGAAAATGCTTACGGATATGCAGCTGGGCACGTCGTTTGTGGCGGCCAATGAAACCAATACACTGATTGTAACGGACTATGCCTATCGGATGGACAGCATCAGTCAGGTCATTGCGCTGGTTGATGTGGCAGGCGAGCCCAAACGTTTTGCGTTTCGGCAGATGCAATATACCTCAGCGCCGGACATTCTGAATAAACTGAAAACCCTCACGGCCCAAATGAGCGGAATCAATGTCATCGGAACTGACGGCAGCCCTGCGGAAGAAGCGCAGAGGGCTGCGGCAACGCCAACTGTGCGGCGGGATGCTCAGGGACGGGTTATCGCCGCAAGACCGCCGCAGGCGACACCTCAGCCGGCCGCTCCGACTCCGGCGGGGCCGACTCAGGAAACAATCTTTCTGGACACGGATGAGCGGACCAATCGGATTCTGATGATCGGCTATGAAGCACAAATTCAAACCATTCAGGGGCTGATTGATACGCTGGACGTGCCGAAATATTATCTGCGAACCGTCAAAGAATATTTTATTCAGAATGTCGAAGCGGCAGAGGTGGTCTCGGCGCTGAATGAACTGGGGCTGGCCAATGTGAATGTGGGGGCGTCAAGCACTGCCCGTACCACGGCCGCCCGCCCGACTACCACACGCACGGCTGCTCAGCCCGGTCAGCCGACACCGGCTCAGCCGGCTGTCAGCACACCGCCGGCTGGAGAAGATCAGCCGTATATTTCCATTCGGCCCAACACCAACTCTCTGCTGGTCAACGCCACCAAAGATCAGCACGAAGCAATTGAAATGGTCATTTCGCACGTGGATGTCAAACAGAAAGACCAGCGGACGATTCAGGAATATGAGATTCAAAATGTGGACGCTCTGACGGTAGTCAAGACGCTCGAGGACCTGGGGATTATCGCCCCGGGCAAGTCCGAAGAAAGCAGCCGCGGTCAAACCCGCAGCACAACGACCAGCGGCCGGCAACTGCAAGGGGCAGCCGCTGCCCAGCCCGGCCAGATGGAACTGCCGACAGCGATAGCCCTGCCGACCATTGAAGGTGAAACAGTAACCGAAGTGGCTGCCACCCAGCCGCAGATTGCTGTGCTGGAATCCACCAACTCGCTGCTCGTGCTTGCCACGCCGCGTCAGCACGAAGCTATTTCGCTGGTGATTGCTCATGTGGACCGCACCCTGGAGAGAGTTTCTACGCCGTATGTCGTCTATCCTCTCGAAAACCAGGACCCGGAAGAACTGGCCGCTGTCCTCAATGAACTAATTCAGGAAACTCTGGAGCAAGCCCAGAAATCTTCTCCTGATGCCAAGATTCAGACCTCGCCAAGCGGAGCAGCTCCCACGGCGCCGGCCAAAGAAGAAGAGCGAATCCGCATCATTGCTGATCCAAAAACTTATTCCCTTATTGTCTATGCCAACAAGAAGAATCAGCAGTGGGTCGGCGACTTAATCCGCGAACTGGATCAATATCGTCCGCAGGTCCTGCTGGATTGCACGCTGGTGGAAATTACCAAAGACGACTCTTTTAAGTATGACTTAGATATCCTGTCAAAGACCTACAGTGATCTGACCCTGCGAAGCGGAACACCTCTTAGCACCATCAGCGGCGGCTTCAGTCCCACTGACTATGCGGAAGGACGGGCCACCAGCGGTTCTTTCAGAGGATTCTTCAACAGCGACAGCGTGCAGGCCCTTCTGGAAGCCGTAGAAACCAAAGGATATGGACGCATCATGGCCAAGCCGAAAATCCTGGTTAATGACAATCAGGAAGGAACTATTAAGACTGAAAATACAATTTCCGTGGCCCAGAAAAAGAGCAATATTATCCCTGCAACCGGAACCTCAAACACCGTAACCACAACCGAAGTCAATTTCAGCGAATATACTGCCGGCATTACTTTAACAATCAAACCACACATCAGCAAAGGAGAAATGCTTCGGCTGGAAATCAGTCTCACCCGCACGGACTTCAAGGAAAAGCCCTCCGTTAAGATCACGGATGGTGGGGAACTCAGTGAATATCCTTCTCCGCCCGATCGCCTGACAACCGATGTCCAGACCGTATCCACAGTGCCGGACGGCACAACGATCGTTTTGGGCGGATTGGAAACCATCGACCAGTCAAAAAACCATACCAAAGTCCCGCTTCTGGGAGACCTGCCTTTGGTAGGCGGTTTATTTAAAGCGATTGATAACAGCAACACACAGGGCCGTTTGTACGTATTTGTAAAGGCCAATATTCTTCGGCCTGGCGACCAAGGCGGGATGGAAGACATGCGTCGGGTATCGGGCCGTAATCGCCGTGCCTTTGAGGAGTATGAGCGCCGCTTCCAGCAGGCAGAGGACTGGCCCGGGATAAAGGCGGCACCGATGGACCCCGTCCGTGTGCTGGAAGAGGATGAAGTTGAACTCAGTGAAGAAGAGCATCTGTATTAAAGGTCTTCAGGCCTTTCTGAAAACGGCAGACGCAAAAATAAAATGAAAGAGTTATTGATAGAAACGGCCCGACGGACCGGGATTATTCAGGCGGAGGCGCTGGAACAGTACCTTTCCGAACATGCGGAGGATACGCGCCGGATGGACGAGATTCTGCTGACGGCGCCGCAGTTTACGGAGGAGTCGGTGCTTCGGCTGCTGGCCGCGGCGCTGGGGCTGGAATATGTGGACGAAATCGACGCCTCCGCCGTCCCGCAGGCGTTCATCGAGACCGTAGCGGCCCCGTATGCGCAGCATCATTACCTGATCGGCTTTTACCGCAACGGCCGTGAGGACGTGATAACGATCGCCGTGGCCAATCCGATGAATCCGCTGGTGGTGGATAATATCTCGCGCAAACTTCATAAGCCGGCCGAGGTGGTCGTCAGTTCGCGCGCTGCTATTACGGCGGCGATTGATGTCGCCTACGAGCAGAAAAACACGGTGATTGAAGAGGTCGCCGAAGAATTGGATTCGCAAAATCTGGACCGGCTGGTCGATGAGGCCCAGAGCAGCGATGACTTGCTCGATGTGGTCAACCGCCCGCCGGTGATTCGGCTGGTGAATGATATTCTCTTCCGCGCCCTGCAGATGCGCGCCAGCGATATCCACGTGCATCCTTACGAAAACAAACTCCAGGTGCGCTACCGCATCGACGGGATTTTGTACGATACGCTTACACTGAACCGCAATGTGCTCTCGCTGGTGATTTCGCGTATTAAGGTGATGGCGGGGATGGATATCGCGGAGCGCCGGATGCCTCAGGACGGGCGCACGAGCGTGCGCATCGGCCAGCGGGAAATTGACCTGCGCGTCAGCACGGTGCCGACCAGTTATGGGGAACGAGCTGTGCTGCGAATCCTGGACAAAAGCACCGGCCTGCTGACGCTGGAGGAGCTGGGCCTGTGGAAAGAGGACAAAGAGGCCTTCGACCGGATGATTAACCGCACGCATGGTGTGATTTTCGTTACCGGCCCGACCGGCAGCGGCAAAAGCACTACGCTTTACGCCTGTCTGAACCGAATCAATGCCGTAGAGAAAAACGTGATGACAGTCGAGGACCCGATTGAGTATCAGCTCGAAGGCATCAGCCAGATGCAGGTGTCCGCCAAGAAGGGAATGACGTTTGTCAATGCCCTGCGGCATATTCTCCGCCAGGACCCGGATGTGATTATGGTCGGCGAGGTGCGCGACCGCGAGACAGCGGCGATGGCGATTCAGTCTTCGCTGACGGGGCATTTGGTCTTCAGCACGCTGCATACCAATGACGCCGCCGGAGCGGTCAGCCGACTGCTGGATTTTGGTGTGGAGCCGTATCTGGTAAGTTCCTCGCTGATTTGTGTGCTGGCCCAGCGGCTGGTGCGACGGATTTGTCCGGACTGCAAACAACCCTATGTGCCGACTCATCACGAACTGCGCGAACTGGGGCTGGAAAACCTGTCGGAAGGGGCGACCTTCTCCATCGGCAAGGGTTGTGCCAAGTGCTTTGAAACCGGCTACCGCGGCCGCACGGGTATTTATGAACTGATGGTAATCAATGGCGACATTCAGGAGATGATTTATCGCTGTGAAACCGCCGGTGCCATTAAGAAAAAGGCGCTTGAAGCGGGGATGCAGACCCTGCGGATGGATGGGGCCCGCAAGGCACTGGCAGGCATTACTACTATCCCCGAAGTCTTGCGGGTAACCCAGTCAGACACCCTATAAATCGGGCAATGCTTTCGAGTGAACAAGGGCAATGTTTCATTGGAATAATATAAAAGAGAAGCCAAGAATGAACCATACGGCCTATTGTTCCCGACGATAATAAATAAATAGGATATTGAAGAGGGATTTTATCGGTGCCTCGTTTTGCATACAAAGCTATAGGAACAAATCAAAAGGCGGAAACAGGGGTTCTGTCGGCGGAGAATGCCTTTGCGGCGCGTCGTTTGCTTCGCAGCAAGGGTCTTCATCCGACGGAAGTTAACCTGATTACGGCTGAAACTGCCGGCCGCTCGCTGCACTCCCTGTTCGGCAGCAAAAAAAAGGCCGTAACCGCGTTTACCAAAGAACTGGCAACATTGCTGAAGGCGGGCATCCGGCTTACGGAGGCCCTCTCCGTGCTCATTCAGCAAATCAATGACCCCCAACTGAAAAATGCCATCACCGATGTTCGCGACCGTGTCGTAACCGGCGAATCATTTGCGGAGGCATTGAGCGAATACGATGCCTATTTTGATGTTATCTATGTGAGTATGATGCGGGTGGGCGAGGTAACCGGCACACTCGAGGACAGTCTGACCACGATGGCCAACATGCTCGAAAAACAGCGGCAGCTGAAGGAAAAGATGACCACAGCCATGATGTATCCGGCGGTTCTGCTGACGGTGTGTCTGATAGTGGTGCTGGTGATTATGATTTGGTTTCTGCCGCTGATTACCAATGAGTTAGTGAAGGTCGGCCAGACCCTGCCGCTGCCGACGCGGGTCCTGATGAAGATTTCGGATGTGCTGACCAGTCCGTGGGTCCTGGCAGTCGTCGGGGCACTGCTGGGGCTGGGCTGGCTGTATCGGCGGGCTGTTCGAACCGCGCGCGGAGCGGCCCTGCGCGACCGGCTTCTGCTGGCCCTGCCGGGTTTTGGGCCGCTGATTAAACAGCGGATTGTCTCGCGGTTTTCCTCCACGCTGGCCACGCTGCTGGGTTCCGGAATGTCAATGGCCGAAGCCCTGCGGGTGGTAGCGCAGGTAACGGGCAACTCTGTGATGGCCGAAGCCGTCCGGCAGGCCCGCGAACGGATTCTGTCCGGTTCCGATATCGCCACGCCGCTGCGTGAAAGCGGCGTCATCAGCCCGTCTATCGCCCATATGATTACCGTCGGTGAAAAAAGCGGCGAACTCGAACAGATGCTGCGGATGATCAGTCAGAATCTCGAGGCCGAATCAGATGTGGTAATCGAGCGGCTCAGCAAGTTTGTAGAACCCCTTATCATCATCGTGATGGCCCTGGTGATAGGGGTGATTGCCTATGCTACGATGGTGCCGATTATTAAATTTTCCGTCACTCAATTTTAATTCCAAAAATGGGAGGTTGTTATGACAAGTAAACATAAGCAGTACAAAGGATTCACCCTGGTTGAAATTATGGCGGTGGTGCTCATTCTGGCCCTGCTGATGGGGATTGCGGCCAAGAACTTCATCGGGATGACCGACAAAGCCCGCGTTACAACCACCAAGGCCACTCTCAAGGAACTGCACGCGGCGGTTAACATGTTCAAACTGGACACCGGCCGCTACCCGACAGAAGAAGAGGGATTGCGGGCCTTGATTGAGCAGCCCTCCGATGTGGTCGGCTGGACAGGATACCTGGAAACCACCGACATCCCTAAGGATGCCTGGAAAAATGACGTGGTTTATATGCTCAATCCGGAAAGCGGAAAGCCCTTTGTCATTATCAGTTACGGCGCCGACGGCAAAGAAGGCGGCGAAGGATATGACGCAGATTTGTACAGCACCGATGTGGAATAAGCCCCGCCGCGGCTATGTGCTTCTGGAGGTCCTGATTGTAGTCGGGCTGATGGCTTTTCTGCTGTCGATAGGCATCATCAGTGCCGGCGGGCTGTGGGGCGGCCGACAATTTCAGCACCAGGCCGAGGAGTTGGTCAATCTGTTTCAAATGGCTCAGGAGGCGGCCGCTCAGAGCGACCGCCGCTATGCCGTTATTCTTGATTTTTCCGAGCAGAAATATGTGCTCCGGCAGTTTGCCTCTCTTGATTTGCAGACTATCCCGGACGAGGAAGCCATCATTCATACCGGCTATTTTACAGACCGATTCCAACTGGACTATGTCCTGTATGACGACCTGGAAGACACGCGGGAAAAAGAAAATGTGACCGAGGCCCGCTTTTATGCCGGCCGCTCCGGCTGGCAGTACGGCGGCAAGGTGGTAGTCCGCGATCAGGACGGCAACCCGTGGTCGATTCTGATTTCCCGGATGGTAACGCCGGTTCGCCTGGTGGAAGGGGATGTGCCGATTCTTCTGCCCTTAAAACCCGATGCATTGCGATTCTAAACAATTCGTTCCCATTCAGCCGGCCTTGAGAGCCGGCGGCTTTACGCTGGTGGAGATTGCCGCCGCGCTGGCGATTCTGGCGGGGCTGCTGGCCTCCGCGCTGATCGTAATGAACAATGCCGTCCAGGCAACGCTGGAAATTCAGGGGCGTCGGCAGGCCTTCGAAATCGCCCGTGAAAATCTTGAGTCGCTCCTGACGGTTACTGCTATCAGCGACCAGGCCGACTCCGGCCGCAGTGAGCGATACCCCGACATCCGCTGGGAGCTGACGGTCGAGCCCTTTTACGAACCGATCAGCAATAAGATGTGGATTCGGGCGGTCAGTGCCGCCTATTACTACGACAAAGCCAATCAGGAACAGGCCGTTCGGCTTGAACACTGGCTGACCGGTCTGTCGGCCCAGCAGATTAAGCAGATTCTCCAGCAGCAGGCCCTCGAAGAAAAGATTCTCGAGGAACTGTACGGCCCCCAGGAAGACCCCACGGAGGAAATGACCAAAGTCTGCCTGGAGCAGGCGGGGCTGGATGCGGCGGCATACGAGAACTTCATCCAGCGGCAGCGGCGGGAAAAAATCAATTACCTGATTCAGAACGGCCTGGGCAAAGAGTATGACCAATGGCTTCAGACACTCGAAGAAGCCAAGTCCGCATTTCTCCAATCGCTGGGGGTGGATTTCGACCGCCTCAACGAGTGCATTGCTTATTTGTATGCCAATCCCCAACTGCTGCCCGGTTCCGGTTCAGGAACGGATGAGCGGGGGGAAATCCCTTCCGAAAATTCGACAGAAACCAAGCCGGACGATTCGCAGCCGACGGCGGATACTCAAGAGCAGCCGTCTTCTCAGGAGCCGGATTGTCCGTTTGACTGCAGCAAAATCGATCCTTCTCTGAAGCCCATTATCTGTCAGCTGACCGGGTGCTGCTGTGATTGAAAATATGACCGTATCCCATAAACAATCTGTTCAGGCCAACGGCTTCTCCCTGGTGGAGATGATGGTGGTTGTATCTCTGGCCGCGATGATTCTTATCAGTGCTCTGGGGGTGTATCAGCGACTGCGCAGCGATGCGGCCGTGATTATGAACAAGTTGGACGAAACCCGGATGGCCAATGAGGTCCTTCAGCGCATCGCGGAGGATATTGACCGGATTGCCGCCCCCGGCTTTGATGCCGCTGTCCAGGTCCGCAACAAAATCGACAACGGTTTCGCCTCGGCCCAACTTACGCTCGAATCAAAATATTTCGGCGGCCAGGCCCAAAACCCCCAGCCGCGCATCTACGAACGGGTCGTCTGGCAGACGGCCTATGATATGGACGAGGGCGGGCTGATTCTGTACCGGATGCACGGCGGTCTGAATGTCGAAGACAAGGTCCTCGAAGAAAACAAATCCGTTGAAGAACGGGCTTTGTTTATTCCAACGGCCGCCGGCCTGACTTTCTTCAAAGTCGAGGCCTGCAATAATCAGAAGTTCCTTTCGTCCTGGACGCAGACGGAGCTGCCGAAGGGGCTTCGGATTGGTGTCTCGTTTGCGCCGATGGTGGAGGATTTGGATGGGCGGTGGGCTGTTCCCGAAGAAAAAATCATCTGGCGGACGGTTGCCATCGACCGAGTCCGCACCATCGCCTATCGATTTCAGCCGAAAGTGATGGACGTGAACGATTTTATGCCGATAGAATCGCCCGTCGAAGAACCGAACCAAACCAACCTGGAAGAACGCGAAGGATAATTGAAAGCAAAATACAGAACAACCTGCTGGGCAAGCGGCCGCAGATGCCGCGGCATTGTGCTGGTGGTCGTGCTGATGATTCTGGTAGTGCTTACGGCCCTGACCACGGCCCTGACGCTGCGCATCAAACAAAGCCGGCGCAGGGCTGACTACGGCATCAACTATCAGGAGGCGCGGTATGCGTGCGACTCAGCCCTTAAGTATGTTCTGGCGGTTCTGCCGGACCAGCAATACAGGGTAGTTTCGCGGGAAGGGCTGCCGGACTTTTCCGATTTGTTCTGGCTGCCTCAGGAAGACTACGCGGCTTATCTTCAGAACTGGATGGATACAGCCGAAGAAGACAAACTTCAACAGGTGCTGGACTTGTCCGGCCTTTCTGAAGAAGATTCACAGCCCGAAAAAGAGCCCTCCCTGGCGGAGCTGCTGGCCAAATTAGTCCGCCGAATGACCGACCCGAATGCCGGTATGGAGGCAGAAGCCGAGCCAACTCGTGCGCCGATCAATCCTTTGAAACTCAAGGTGCCCGGGCCTTACGGTGCGCCCTGGCCGCTGGTTTCCAAACCGATTGAACTGACGCTGGGCGAGTGTGCCGTCACCATCGAGATTGAAGATGAAAACGCCAAAATGCCGCTGGGCTGGGCTGTATCCTCCAACAAGGCCGCCCAGGCGGCTCTGACCACCTTTTGCGAATGGATGTCGATGGAGCCGGAGGAAATCGAAGACCTTCAAAAACAGTGCAAACAGATTCAGGAACAGAAAACCTTTGTCATCGATCCGCAGCCGATACTGATCAAATCGCGTCTTTCCTCAACCGCCGCTCCGGCTGCGGGTGCATCCCCGGCCTCCTCGCCTCTTCGCACCTCCCGTCAGCTTCCCGGCCGGTCCGCTCAGCAGACCGCGCAGACGGCGTCTCAAAGCAGCGACGTCCTTCGGCCTGCGATTGCCAACGCCGCCGACTTCGGCAAACTGTTTCACAGTTCCCTGCTGGACCTGGAAAGTCTCGGCCGCAGCCGTCGGGACACCGGCGACAGAAATGAATCCCCCCTGCGGTATCTGGCCTTATGGGGTTCGCAGGAAATCAATATCAATACCGCCCCTCGGCAGGTGCTCGAGGCGGCTTTCACGCTGACAGGCGAGCCGAAAAAAATTGCAGATGCTATCATCCAGCAGCGTCAGTCAAAACCCTTTAAAACACTCAACGAGCTGATAGAATTGCTTCCGGAAGAGACCCAGCAGATTCGGGCGGCGACCCCTTATTTGACGACGCAAAGTTCTTTCTTCCAAATTCGGATTACCAGCTGCTGCGGGAATGCCCGATGTATGGCGGCGGCAACGGTTTTTAAAGACCAGAAAAAAGTAGAAACCCTGGCTGTGCTTTACGGCCGTTAATCATAGGAGAGCCACTGTGGAGCCCAAACTTGTTTTAGGAATAGCCGTCAGCCGGCAGGAAGCGACGGTTGCTGTGATTGACTCCAGCAAACCGGATGCTTCTGTCATTGATTGTTTCCGCGCAGCCGCCGACTCGTCCGCCTCAGGGGCGCTGTCGCTCGGCGCTGCCATTGGGCGGGCAATCCGCTCCAAAAATCTGCCGACGGAAGGGGCGGTTGTTTCTCTTCGCAGTGATTTTTATGCTCAGTATCCGGTGCGTTCGTCCTTTTCTGACCCCCGCCAGATCGACCATACCATCAAGTTTGACGCGGAAGAAGCCGCTGCCGCCGATGCTGCTGCGCTGGCGGTGGCTTATGAGATTCTTCACACCCATCCGCAGGGGTCGGAAGTGATGGTTTACGCCGCCGACCGCCAGACGCTTACCAATCTGCTGCTGGACCTTCAGGCGGAAGGAACCGACCCGGTGCTGATGGAGCCGGAGGCCGTCTCGCTGGCCCGTGCTCTCGAACAGAAATCGCCCTCGTTTCAGGACAGCCGCAATCTGTTTGTGTGGCTCTGCGGGACTCAATGTCTCTTTTTGCGAAACGCCAACAAGGGACGAGCGGTTTATTTTCGGCGGGTTGTGCTGGTCAGGGGCGAAGACCTTGTTCCTCAACTGGCCGGCCAGATTCAGCTCACCTTGGCCGGCTGGGCGTCGAGCGAACCGGTTGAATCCCTGATTTTGACCGGCGAGACAGAGCAGGTCCAGCCGGAGGCACTTGCTCAGAAAATATCCTATCCGGTTAAAACGGAACAGCTCGAATGGCCGGCCGGTGAGCAGGGCGATCCGATTCAGGCTGCGGCGGCTTGGGGAGCGGCCTTGTCTTCTCTTCATCGGAGCCGCAAGGCAGACTTCCGCCGGGATTTTTTGCCCTATCAGGGACAGAGAAAAATGCTTCAGAAATCGCTGCGGCTGATCAGCATCTCCCTGACGGTCATCCTTGTGTCCGTTGGTCTTTATTTTCAGATGAAATCGCTGCGGCTCCAAACCTATATTGCCCGGCTCGATGACAAACTGCTCGCCGACTACAAGGGCTGCATGTACGGCCAAAAGCCCCCGCCCAATCAGCCCATCCTGACACGCCTGCGAAACGTGCTTCGCCAGGTGCGGCAACGGCAGGAAGGATTCGGCACCGGCGATGATAACTCGGTGCCCGCGCGGCTTACTTTTCTGCTCGAAGCACTTATAAAGACGCCGCCGTCGGTCGATTTTCAGGTGCAGCAGATTTCCATTACAGAACGATCTCTTCGGCTGCAGGGAGACACGAACGGCCGCAGGAGTACGCTCCAACTTCTGGATGAATTTAAAAAACACCCCAAACTCGAGGTGGAGAGCAACCAGATTTCGCCTGCTCCGCCGCGGGATAAGTTTGAGATTGTCCTTCAGACAAAAAAGGAAGGAGCAGGCCGATGAAAAAGAATTTTTGGAAACAGCCGGATTTCTTCTTTATTCTGCTGCCGGTGCTGGCCGCCGGATGGGCCATGGCCAGCGGACTGGTCTTTTATCCGCGTCAGAAGGAAGCATGGAACAGCAAAAAGGAACAATACGCCGAGGCGGCTAAACTGATTGAGCAAATTCTGCAGCTCGAACCGGCCCGCGTGAACTATCAGGAGCAAACCGGACAGTCAGGTGATTTTGACTTCACGACCGAAGTGGACCGCTTCACAAAGGAATTGGGGATTCCTTCCGGCAGTTATACGCTGAACGTTCGCCAGGCCATCAAACAGCAGGGCAAAACACGCAAAAGCGCCGATTTGTCTTTCAAGTCCGTCAAAATTGAAACCGTGGCCGGTTTTCTTTCCGCTATGCTGGCCCGCTGGCCGGATTTGCAGTGTGAACAAATCTCCCTGGACAAAACCGGCAGCGCCAAAAATGAATGGAATGTCAAACTTCGGCTGGTCTATGTTTATTAGCCGCTCGAAAGGGCTTAGCGGCCTAAACTGATTTGCAGGCAGAGTTCGTTGAGTTCCTCCACCTGCTTGTGCAGTTCATCGGGCTGAAAAACGCCGCCGGTCAGATAGTCCCCAAGACGGCGGGCCTTCTCGAGCAGTAAGGAATGATGAGACTGCTCGCCCAGGTCAGCCAAAACTTTTGCATAATCGGAGAGCATTTCGTAGTCGCTTCGGGCGTATGATTCCATCATTTGTTCCATCATCGCCGGCAGCCGTTCGAGCAGGGTGTCGGCAGATTCGTCAGCCAAAAAATCCTGCCGAACCGCCGAGGCGGCCTGAACCGACAAGAAAGAACGGAGCGTTTCATACAGCTGAACACGGGAGATCGGCTCAACGAGAACGGCATTGCTGCCGGCAATCTTGAACTGCTCGGCCGCCTTCCGCGAGGAATCGCTGGTGATGACCACAATCGGAAGCTGCTCATCAAAGTCGCGCAGCCGGGCGGCGGCCTTCTTGGCCTCCGAAACCGTCTCCAGCGCCACCAGGACCAGATTGCAGGAAACCTGATGCAGCCGCTCCAGGGCTTCCCTGAGCGTTGGGACAACCTCGACTTCCAGACCGGCCCGCCGAAGCAGCAGCGATGCCTGAACCGGACGCGGCGGATGATCTTCGAGCAGCAGAATCCTGCCGATACATCCGATATGACGGTCATCCTCCGCGGCAGCCGCCTCAGAACGGCTGGGGTCCACGGCGGCCGTATTCTGCATCGGCTCCACAAACGACGGAAGAATCAGAGAGAAGGTGCTGCCTTTGCCGGGCTGACTGCTCAATTCCAGATGTCCGCCCAGCAGACCAATCAGCCGTCTGGTCATGGCCAGCCCCAGACCTGTGCCTTCGTTTGGACGGCTATCCGCACGCTCGGCCTGTGCAAATGATTCAAAAATCAGGTTTTGTCGGGAGGGTTCAATTCCGATGCCGGTATCTTCCACGTCAAAGCGAATCCGTTTTTGTCCGGCCGCAACCTGCGGATACACCCGAATGGCAACACGGCCTTGTTCCGTAAACTGTACGGCATTGCTGACCAGATTCAGCAGACACTGGCGGAGCCGCATCGGATCGGTATAAATGAGTTCGGGCAGCTGCGGCGAGCATTCCCAGGTAAAATCCAGCCCCTTGGCGCGGGCCGCTGAGCCCATCCCGTCGAACACATCTTTGACAATTTCCGCACAGCGGCAGGGCACCAGTTGGATAGGAACTTTGCCGGCTTCGATTTTAACAAAATCAAGAATACTCTGAACCAGCGACAGCAGGGCTTCGGCTGAATGCTGAATCGTCTGAAGATACTGCCGATGTTCTTCGTCCTGCTCCTCCTTGTGCAGAATCTCCGCAAAACTGAGAATGGAGTTCACCGGTGCGCGCAGCTGCCGGCTGATGCGCACCAGAAATTCGCTTTTGGCTCGGTCGGTACCGGCGGCCTCCTCCGCCAGGACACGGATGCGCTGGGCAGCGGCACGAAGTTGACGATCGGCCTGCTGCAATTGGGTTTCCGCGGCCTTCTGCTCTGTAATGTCGTGAGCAAAAATAATCTCACCGGCAATTTCTCCCTTGGCATTCTGATAAGGAACCCGCTCGGCCAGCACCCATCGAATGCCGTTGGCCGTCCGCAATGTCCCTCGCTGCCTGGGAAGGGAAGGATTGCTCTGGCTCACCTTTTGAGCCGCCTGAACAGTCTGTTCTGCATCTTCGGTAAACAATTCATCATAGTTTTTGCCGATGAGCTGCTCAGCGGACAGGCCGAGCGTCTCTGCCGCATATCGATTGGCATAACGAATCACCCCCTGCCGATCGCAATCCCAAATCATCATTGGAACCAAATCAAAGATGACCCGGAGCGGCTTCTGCTCATCCGAAAGCGGCAGGCGGTTCGCCGACGCATCGGCTGCTTTCGAGGAGCGCTTCGCTGAGGTTCGATTTGTACGAGTCATTTCAGACTTCCCTTTCTAAAAGCCGCTTCCAACCGTTCGGCGGCCGCAGCGTAAAATACTTTTTCGAGCAGTTTTGTCGGAAGTTTTGCCGCAGGAATCAAAGAGAGAAAGCATCCGCATCCGGCCTTATTTGTCTTATCATCGGTAAAATAGGGAACCGCCTTTATACAGGATATGAAAAAAACACCTCCGGCGTCCGATAAAACCAGGGCGGGCAAGCTTATCGAGCAAAATCAAAAAAACAAAGCCCGGTCGTCTTCATGACTACGGGCTGTGAGAGGTCAGTCCTTCCTGGATGGCGTATTTGGTCAGTCCCGCCACTGTGCGAATGTTCAGTTTCTTCATAATGTGGTCGCGGTGAGAATCCACCGTTTTGGGGCTCAAACCAAGAATTTGGGCGATTTGTCTTGTCGTACGCCCCTCGGCAACCAGTTGAAGGACTTCCCGTTCGCGAGTGGTGAGCAGTTCCCCAGACACCCAGTTAGGGTTGGTGAGCATGTTGACATAATCTGTAAAAACAACGCTGGCAATTTTGGAACAAAGGTATGTTTTGCCCTCCATAATGACATCGAGGGCATTGGCCAACTCCGAAAAGGCGGATTCTTTGAGCATGTACCCCTTGGCACCCGCTCGAATCATCTTGGCCACCATCCATGCATCAGAATGGGTAGATAAGGCCAGGATTTTCAGATGGGGGTTCTCCGCCAGCATCTGCTGGGTTGCGTCAATCCCGTTGAGATTGGGCATGCCGATGTCCATAATGACGATATCCGGCTGAAGTTTCTGCACAAGGGCAACGGCGGTTCGGCCGTCTCCTGCCTGGCCGACAACTTCGACATCCGGCCGTCTTTGTAAAAGCGCGCACATCCCCTCCCGAACAATTTCATGATCATCCACCAGAACAATTCTCATAATTTTCTTCCATCCTCAAAAGGCCCTCGAATATTTTCTCCCTGCCCCAAAACAGTCCAAAAATGCTCGCTTTTTGAACGTTTAGTCTCCTTAAATACCCTTCCATATTGCCTGCTTTGAATTGTTTTTGCAGAGAGCTTATACTCTTCTGCGACCCTGCTGCCGGTGGTTGCTGTGCTCGTTGTGAATCGGATTGACTAGCAATCTTTAGAACCCCTGGCCCAGGACTTCATGGAAGCCAGTCATGGATTCTTATCGCAAACTACGTTATTTCAAGAACTTACTGAGGATTCCCAGTCTTGATTAAAACGTAGTATTCGTTCTTCTTCGAACCTTCAAACCAGATTATAACACCATTCCTGAGAATATCAAGTGCCCGTTGGGCCGTTTTAGCAGAACAATTTAAGCCGCGTTCCACATCTTCCCGCCGTAACTTTTCCCTTTATTTAGTACTTCCAGTATCCACAAACAGCGGATTTTGACCTTAGAACTGACACCAAAATTTATAAGGTCAGTTTTTGACTCTTTAAAAAATGACCTTTAGGGACAGAATTTTGACCCCATAAATTTTTATTCTGACCCGATAAATCTGTATTGGAGTCACAGAATCTGACCATAATGCGGTGGTTGAGTCGATAGCCCTGGTCGGTATGTTCCAGAATATCGTTGTCGCTGACTTTTATATTAACCTGTCATCGCTAAAATTCGTATAAGTCCATTATTTTCAGGTGGTTATAAAAATTTTGCCGATTACATACTTTTGACGGCGGCCTCAAAATTCAAAAAATCATGCACCAAAAATATGATTTGGGTGATAACCATAAGAGGAAAAACATAGAAAATGATGAAAGAAGCAGACAACAGTCCGAAATACAAATTGTTCATCCGTTTATTGACGGCTAATCAAAAACGGATTTATGGTTTTATTTATGCTCTGATGCCCAATCAAGCTGCGTCAGAAGACATCATGCAGCAGACAAGCCTTTTTATGTGGGAACATTTTGATGATTTCCGGGAAGGAACCAATTTTTCAGCATGGGGTATCACCATCGCCAGGAATCTGGTTAGGCAATACTGTCGAAAACAGAAACGAAGTTTGATTACTTTTGATAGTCAAGCAATCGAAAATTTAATTGATCAGTCGGATGTGTTTGAAACCCAAGACGATCAAATCGCAGCTTTACGTCATTGTTTTAAGAAACTTCAGAGTTACGAACAAGAGATGCTTAGGATGCGGTACATTCAACGCATTCGTGTACCGGAAATTGCTGAGAACCTTAACCGAACCACCGGTCACATATATCGGGTTATGGCAAGAATCCACAATTCTCTTTTAAAGTGTATAAAAAGGCAACTGTCTTCTTGAGGTTGAAATAGCATGGACGAGAAAGAAATTTCAAAAATTACGGTATATACCCTCAAACTGGTGGAGCAAACCATTGGACCGGAGGAATTTGAGGAGTTAAATTCAATCCTTTCGGCCAATCCCGATGCCGCTAGACACTATAATTCTTTGATGATGATGATTTCTAATTTCCAAGATAGAGGCAAGGAGATTGTTTATGATGAAATTACAATCGAAGGAGCTTTAAAAAACGCGTTCTGGAAGGAAATGGCAGATTATGAAAGAACCGCTCTGGCGGTAGAGATTTCAAAAGAAGAGCATGAAAAAGAGGATGAGACCCCAACTGAAATCCGGAAGATTCGCCCTAAAGTCAGCAAGCTTTCAATTTATTCTTTGCTGCTGTGTTCCGCTACCCTGATTTTCGTAATTGCGTATGCTCATTTGATTTCTATGCGGCATGGGATCGAAGTGGCTACGCTTAGCGACAGCATGAATGCAAAATGGGCAGACATTGCCTCCCCCGTGGAAAAGGGGACCCGGCTGGTAACCGGAGAAAAGCGGTGGCTGCTGCGGGAAGGATACGCGGAGCTGCTGTTTGATAATCAGGCACGGGTTGTTCTGGAAGGTCCCGCAGAATTTAAGATTCTTGCCGAAGATCGGATAGGTTTGACCTTCGGGAAGGTCTATGCAACAGTCCCGAAAAATGCGATCGGATTTTCCGTGTATACCCCGATTGCGAAAATCATCGATATGGGGACCGAATTTGGAGTAGAGGCCGATTTGGGGGGCAATACCCAACTGCATGTTTTTGAAGGCAGAACGGTCCTCCTGGTTGGTCAGAATGATCATACGGTCAATGTAAAAGTCAGTGCGGGTCAGGCCCGAAATGCCTCCGGCAGCACCCAGACCATAACAGAGATTCCTTTGCATGAGAACTATTTTGTCCGCACCTTTGATTCGACTCAAAATATTGTCTGGAGGCAGCCTCTGTTGCTTGATCTGGCGGATATCGTCAGAAATGGAAACGGTCTGGGAACCGGCAACTCGCAAATGCGTTTGAATTATATAAAGGGATTCACGACCGAGCATCGCGGGGGAGAAACTCTTATTGCAAAAAACTACCTTCCCATTAAAAGCCATCCCTTCATTGACGGCATTTTTATACCGAACGGCAGAACGGTTGTGAGCAGCCGCGGTGATGTATTTGAAGATTTCCTGATAACAAGCGGGGTTCATTGTGCGGATTTGTTCGGCAATCCGCCTCCGGGAATGTATTATCTCGATGCACAGCAGCGGACAGTTCAGTTTGACGGTCAGGAGTACAGTGAGCGGGGGAAATCGTGCATCTTTATGCCGGGTTCGAATCACGGAATTACCTTCGATCTGGATGCGATTCGCCGCCACTATAATCTCAAGATAGATCGCTTTACATCTCGGGTTGGGCTTGCTGATTTTGATAACAAACGGTGTAATGCAAACTTTTATGTGCTGGTAGACGGCCAACTGCGTTATTCGCTTCTGGGGTATAGCCAAAAGGGGGTCCTGAACGATGTTTCGGTCAAACTCGAAGATACGGATCGTTTCCTGACACTGGCAACATCGGAGAATGTCGATCAAATCGATTACATGGCGAACAGTACGCTTCGTGAGAATTTTTGCGTTTTTGCCGAACCGGTTCTTGTCTTGAAAAGGATTGACAGTATGCAGCGCTGAACGCGATTGGTAAAAAAAGGTTCAGGACCAGCAGTAATAGTTAGTCAAGCATGACATTGTCATGCCTAAGAATATACGATCGGGTTGTTGAGGATAACAGAACTATGGTTAAGCGGAGGTGAGAGAATGATCAATAGTACAGGAGTGTTTTGATGGGGATGGCGGTTTCCCGAGAATGAACTGCCGCGGGTCATGAGTGTTGTTTGAATTGAAGTGAAAAAAATTCGGAGGACTTTGTATGAGACCATTAGTTATGATCACTATTTTTATTGGACTGTTATCGTCCGGGGTTATTGGTGAAACGATTATTGTCGATGATCACTTTGATGACAATGTGGTCGATACCAACACCAAGGGCATTGGTACGGGATTCAATTACTGGGACATTGGATGGAGTGCCACCGTTACGGAAGCGGATTCAAAAGTGACCCTTAGCGGTCCGGTTCACGGCGGGTCCCGATGTTCGACAACCTCCAAGGAAGGGGCTGCCATGGGGACTGATATCTCTCGTTTTGAGTTTCGGGGGGTCAGCTTTGCTGTGGGCAATTCAGGCACTGGATCTACGGCTCGGAATTGTATCGGTGTCAAGCAAGGTAATGAAGCCTGGGACTACGACGCAGGGTTGCCGACCGGTTTCTGGATTCAGTTTGAAAACACTTCGCTCACGACACCAGACGGTACCGGCGGATGGAACGGAACCTCTGTTTTATTTTATGAAGCCGCTGACAATACCAAAACCATATTGGCGACGTGGAAATTTGATACATTGAACTGGGATTCCGGAACACGGAACTTGACGCCGGTACTGGACATTACGCTGGATCTTAAAGCCGATGGTTATTCGCTGACCATTGAGGGCGATACGATCACCCTTCTGTCGGGTTCGCTGTCCGGCTCATTTGCGGCTGTCGGAATCACGAACGAATTGACCGTGGGTTATGCGACTGCTTATATCCAATCGGAAAACCCCGGTATCAACATTTCGATTGATCGAATTGTGATCAAAGAGGGTGTAACGCTGTGGGGCCCGTATAATCCGGTGGTTTTGCCCGAGAATCTCGACGGTTCAGTCGGCGTGCTCCTTCCCGATGGGAAAGCACAAATAACACTAAGTTGGATGGCCGGCCCCGATCCGGATGAAGAGAGAGGATATCCCGTGAACCCGGATATTCTGGGACATTTCATTTTCCTTTCCAAGGGCAATCCTAACGACGACCCCAATGTTCATTTGCTTGATTATGTCCCGCAGGTTCACGCGGCCGATCCGTACGAGACCAATCCGTACAATGAGTATGGGCCGATTGGGTTATCCCAGGGAACGGTTTACTACTGGCAGATCGTGGAGCATATCAAGAATCCTGAAACGGGAGAAGGTTATCCTTTGGGCGATCCCAATAATATCTCCGGCTCTGTCTGGAAGTTTACGACAATCGGCGTTATACCCAGGATATTAGTGCATCCGAAAAGCACGTATGTCGATGCCGAGGGCAACGCATCATTCAGCGTGATGGGCAGCGCAATTGCCACCGCTTACCGCTGGTTCAAAGTAAGCGATCCGGAGGATATTGCCTTAACCGACGGCGGTCCGTATTCCGGCACCCAAACGGCTACCCTGCTCGTTACCGGCGCTACACTTGCCGAAGAGGGGCAGTACTACTGCATCGCTTACAACGGTGATCCGGATACAGACGGGATTCCGTCCCAGCCTTCCCAGGTTGCTTGGTTATGGATTCCACGTCTGCTCATTCACTATCCGCTGGACGCAATTGAGGTTGTTGACGGAAAAAAAGTCACCCCGGATAGTGCAAGCGGTTTTGATATGACGCTGATGAATACAAGTGCCGAGGGCACTTTGCCAAGTTTGGTCGATGGTGTGCCTGAGCTTGGCGGTTATGGCTTGTTCTTCAACAACAGCGATAGAAACGACCCGAACAACGCATGGGGTCAATACGCAACGGCCGGTGCTGTGAACATGGAAGAACGGGGTAATGCTTTGACGATTTCTTTCTGGGTACGGTGGGTTGGAAACAACGGCGACTGGCAGGGCATCATCAACCGCCGCGGCTCCTGGAACAGTGCTGACATGATGTGGCGAATTGACAAGAACCCGACCTCAGGCGAGATCAGCTTTGAGCGGGAAGGCGGTGCCGGCCGAGTGGCGACCACCTTGGTTGAGGGCGAGTGGCATCATATCACAGTGACCTACGATGCAGCATCCTTAACCACCCGGATGTATAACAACGGTGAACTGGTTGCAACGGGCAGCGGATTTACGTACGGAACCGGTGTCAATTCGGGCTTCAAACTGGGCTGCAACAACGATAACGGCAGCGAGTTTTTCTACGGCGTTCTTGATGATGTTAAAGTGTATAACTATGCCCGTACGACCGAGCAGATCGCGCAGGATTATCTGGCGGTCCGAGGCGGCTGGGTCTGTAACTATGAGTTGTATGACCTGCCGTATGACTTTAATAATGACTGCATAGTCGATCTGGCTGATTTTGCGATATTTGCAGAAAAATGGCTGGACAGCTATCGCATCTATCCTGATTAAGGATTCATGCGGCATGAAGCAGAAAACGGTTTCCGGGTATCTGATGAGGTACCCGGAAACCTGGTTTGGAGAGTGTTTGCAAGCCGTAAACGTGAAGTTTGTGTGAAGTGTGTACGTTGCGGATAGTGCTGGTGTAAAAGGATTTTGTGAATATGGCAAATTGTTTTGTAAGCCATGAATTTAACTTTAATATGGAGGATAGAAAGATGAAAAGCGTATTGGTAATTGCAGCAGTCATGGGGATGTTGTCGCCTGCTGTCCTGGGCGTAACGATTATTGTGGATGATCACTTTGATGATGGTAATGTCGAAACCAACACCAATGGCATCGGCACAGGATTTAATGCGGGGACCTGGAGCGGCGGCAGCGCCATCGTAGAATCCGGGACAACTGTAACCCTCCAAAACTCAGAGGTCGCCTGGGCTCGAGCGGCAATTACATCCAAAGAAGGAGCCGCCATCGGGTCCGGTATCACTCGTTTTGAGTTTCGGGGAGTCAGCTTTTTGCAGAGTCCGAATGGCTGGGACTGGGGCGGAAACACAGACCGCCTTGCTATCGGCGTCAAGAATACTGATGCTGCCACGGAGTACGACGCAGGTTTATGGCCGGGTTTCTATATTCAGTTTGAAAGCGATAGCATGGAAACCGGCCAAAATTCTCAATTTAACGGGATTTCCACTTTATTTTACCGATCTGTCAGCGGCGTCAATACCAAGCTGGCCACTTGGAGCTTTGACACACTGAACTGGGATGATTGGGCAAATTTTGCCGCCACCGCGAACTTTTCGCCGGTTCTGAACCTGATCCTGGACATCAGTTCAACCAGTTACTCCCTGACCATTGAAGGCGATACGATTACTCTCCTATCGGGTTCATTAGCCGACACATTTGAATCGTCGGGAGTTATAAACGAATTAACCACGGGCCATGCCTTCGCTTATGCACAGACGGAAAATCCCAGCTTGTATACGTCGATCGATCAAATTGTCATTACATCGATTCCGGAGCCGGCCACATTGGTATTTCTGGGCCTTGGCGGTTTGCTGCTTCGCAGAAAGAAATAGAGGGTTTTTAACAAAGGGTAATATGGAATTCAGATGGTGGGGCCGGTTTAATACCGGCCCTGCCATTAGAGATTTTTATAGAGGGGGGCCAAGCTGATTGGATCTTACAGGAAAATCCCGGTTCGTAATTGTAATGCTTTGACAGATAAGGGAAAAAATTCTTATAAACGATGAATGTTACGGGGGGGGAAGTAAATGTCCGGATTTCTGAAACAATTAATAACAGGAAGATTTGCTTTTATTCTGTTATTAACAATGATTTCGTTCGTCCAAGGGCGGCCTGCGGATTTAAGTCATTGGGGATTGTGGTATGATGAACCGGCAGGCAGCGACTGGACGGCGGCATTGCCGATCGGTAACGGCCGGTTGGGCGGTATGATTTTCGGCAATGTTGTCAACGATCGAATTCAACTAAATGAAGATACCTTGTGGACCGGACAACCCAACGACCCATCCCGCCCGACGGCCAAGAATTATCTTGCCCAGGTACGCAATGAAATATTTTATGGCGACCGCGATACGGCTCAATCTATTTATGATAATAACATGATGGGTACACATCATGGTCAGGCATACCAGACAGTCGGTAATTTATATCTTAATTTTGCCGGACACAGTTCCTACTCCGATTATACGCGTCAACTGGACCTGGATACGGCCGTTGCCAGAACACGCTATACCTCCGGGGGCGTGACGTACACGCGGGAGTATTTCGCCAGCCCGGTCGATCAACTGGTCATCATCCACATTACGGCCGACCAGGAAGGAAGTATCTCCTTTACCGCTTCAATGGATACGCCGATGAGTGCTTCGGTAACAGCCGCAGCGCCGAATGTTTTGCGCATGACGGGAACGAACCGCTCTCATGAAGGGGTTCCCGCCGGAATGAATTATGAATGCCGCGTGAAGATTCTTAACGAAGGCGGCCGCTTGAATGTGAACAGCCAGACACTTTCCGTCAATGCAGCGAACGCCGTAACTATACAAATCGCGATGGCAACCAATTTTGTCAGTTATAATGATGTAAGCGCCAGTCCCGCTGCTCGAAACGACGAGACGTTCGCTGCCGCCGCAAGCCGCACTTATACACAGATGCTGGAGGAGCATATTGCGGCCCATCAGGAATTGTTCAGGCGGGTTTCCATTGATCTGGGGCACACGGAGAATGAGGTCCAAACAACAGACCTTCGTCGGAATGCATTTGCCGCGGGGAATGACCCGGATTTTGCAGCGCTGTACTTTCAGTACGGACGCTATCTGCTGATATCCAGTTCACGTCCCGGTACTCAGCCGGCGAACTTGCAGGGTATCTGGAATGACGGCCTGTATCCGTCATGGGACAGTAAATATACAACCAACATCAATTTTGAGATGAATTACTGGCCGGCGGAGGTGACGAATTTATCCGAACTGGCCGAACCGCTGATTCAATTCGCTAAAGACGTCGCGACGACCGGGACAATTACCGCGAGTAACCACTATCATTGCAGTGGGTGGGTGATGCACCACAATAGCGATATCTGGCGAATGACAACGCCGGTGGACGCAGCTCAGTACGGTGCCTGGCCGACAGGCGGCGGTTGGCTGACGCTGCATCTGTGGGAACATTATCTTTATATCCTGGATACAACATACCTGGCTGAAATTTACCCTGTAATGAAGGGGTCGGCCCGGTTTTTCCTTGATTATTGCGTTGTGCATCCGGAGTTTGGCTGGCTGGTGACTGCTCCGACGGTCTCGCCGGAACACGGATACTGCGATAAGACCGGCTGTGCCTGGATGACAGATGGAACGACCATGGACAGCCAGATTGTACGGGATGTATGGGAACATACTCGTCAGGCTGCTGAGATCCTCGGGGTTGATGCGGCTTTTCAAACGCAATTAAGCAGCGCAGCGGCCCAACTGCCTCCCATGCAGATCGGCAATCGCGGACAGCTTCAGGAATGGCTTAGAGATGTGGATGTTGTTGATGACCATCGTCATGTGTCACATCTGTACGGGTTGTATCCAAGTGATCAGATCACGACCGAACGAACTCCGGATTTGGCGGCTGCAGCGAAACAAACACTGATCGAACGCGGCGATCTGTCAACGGGATGGAGCCTGGGTTGGAAGATCAATCTTTGGGCACGGCTTAAGGACGGAGATCACGTTTATGACCTGCTCAAGCTGCTGCTGCATTCGCAGCGGACGTATGCAAACATGTTCGATGCGCATCCGCCATTCCAGATCGACGGCAACTTCGGCGGGACTTCGGGGATCGCTGAAATGCTGCTTCAATCGCATCTTGATTATATTGAATTCCTGCCGGCTTTGCCGACGGTGACGTTTCAGACCGGCTCCGTCAGCGGATTAAAGGCGCGCGGCGGCTTTGAGGTTGATCTTGCATGGGATGACGGCAACATGACGGAGGGAACGATCAAGTCACTGGCCGGCCGGACCTGTAAATTGAAAGGTACCTTTACTGTAACATGGCTCAATGGTACGCCGGTGACAGCGATGTATGATAATGGTTTGACGGTATTTGATACCCAGGCCGGTACATCTTATAAAGTAATCCCTGAAGTGCCCGATACTCCGGCCGATCTCACCGCGGAGGTGATCAGCCATGATCGAATCGATTTGACATGGACTGCCAGCACGGGAGCTACGCATTACAGGATAAAACGCGGGACTGAAAGCGGCGGGCCTTATGCAGTCATTGCATCAAATCTTACCTCTGCCAATTATAGCGATACGGCTCTGACCAGTGATACGACCTATTATTACGTCGTCTCAGCAGGCAATGATTTGGGATACAGTGCTGATAGTACGGAAGTCTCTGCGACCACCATGGATGGACCGCCGCCCGTACCGACCGATGTTACGGCCACGCCCGACAATGCCAAAGTCTGGATGAACTGGTCAGCGTCTCCGGGGGCAACGAGTTATAATCTGAAACGTTCGACTACGGCTGCCGGACTCTATTCGATCATTGCAAGTCCGACCGAGGCCGGTTTTACGGATACGGATGTGTCTAATGGAACAAGTTATTATTATCGTGTCTCATCAGTAAAATCTTCTTATGAAAGCGCCTATTCCAAACCGGTAGTCGCCATACCGAGTACGACTTTTGAAAATCATGCCGCAGGCGGTACAGCTTCCGCCAGTTCGGAGAATGCCCCATCGGAATCTGCTGCCCAGGCCTTCGACGGTTCAACTGCTACGAAATGGTTTACGGGCGACTCGGCGGGTTCGACCGGTTGGCTTCAGTATAATTTCGGAGCGGGTGTCAAGTGGGTGGTCACACGGTATGATTTATCCAGCGCCAATGACGAACCGGCACGTGACCCTCGCGATTGGCAATTTCAGGGCTCCAACGATGGAATCAACTGGACGATACTGGATACTCAAAGCGGGCAATCCTGGGAATCTCGCTTTTTGAGAAAACAGTATCCCGTTTCCGTACCGGGGGCTTACCAGTACTACCGATTGAATATCACCGACAACAACGGTGCCGGTGATATTCAGTTGTCCGAAATGGCTTTATATGCTTATGGAGACGCACCGCCGCACTCAGCTTATTCCCGCATCGAAGCGGAAGATTACGATGATCAGTGGGGAACCGATACCGAGAGTTGCAGTGAAGGCGGGCGGAACGTCGGGTGGATTGAGAATGGGGATTATCTTGTGTTTAAAAGAATCGATTTCGGCCGCGGCGCGGCATCCTTTGATGCCCGGGTGGCATCGGACACCAGCGGGGGCAGCATCGAACTGTATCTTGACAGCTTGGCCGGGCCGCAGATAGGAACCTGTGCGGTGCCGAATACCGGCGGCTGGCAGAGATGGGTTACACAATCCTGCCCGGTCAGCGGCGCCGACGGAATCCATGACCTATACCTGAAATTTACCGGCGGCAGCGGTTACCTGCTGAATGTCAACTGGTGGCGGTTCATCCGTTACGGCGACATGGATGGGAATACGATAGTGAATGCCGATGACTTTGCGGACTTTATCGTTTATTGGCTTCAGGACGACTGCGGTCTTGATTTGGATGGTGACGGTGCCATTGCGCTGTATGAATTTGCTGAGTTTGCCCGTAACTGGCTCGATGATTCATTCCAATAATGCATCGATAAGAAACGTAACGGGCATATAAATAGGGTGATGAATTAAGAGGATACAACGATGTTAAAAAGAATGATGATGAAACGATACGGAATATGGCTGATCGCTTTGTTTGCGGCAGCCACGTTCATACCCTCAGCATTTGCTGCAACTCAGGCGGTCTATTATGTATCCCCCACAGGCAGCGACTCCAATCCAGGGACGGAAAGCGCGCCTTTTCAGACGCTCACGGCGGCGAGGAATGCGGTACGCGCAATCAACAGCAGTATGACCGGAGACATCTATGTATTTCTGAGAGGCGGCACCTATACTGTTACCAGCCCCATCACGTTTGAGCCGCAGGATTCAGGGACAAACGGATACAGGATATATTATTTGGCATATCCGGACGAGGTGCCTGTACTCAACGGGGGTACGCTGGTAACCGGGTGGACCCGGCATGACGGCAACATCTACAAGGCGACACTGAACCGAAACACCAAGCTGCGGACTCTGATTGTCAATGACAGAAGAGCTTATATGGCAAGCAAGACTGTCAACTGCCAGGGTAGTTGGGGTACGTATAGTATAACGGCAGGCCAGGCGGACTGGGCCTGGATTAGCGGTTCAAAGCCGGATGGGGCAAAATACCATACTGCCGATGTTCCTGACCTTGGAAATCCCGAAGATGTTGAAATCATAAACAGTACCACCTGGAACCAAAATATCGTATGCGTAAGGGAGATCGCTGCAGAAGGTACCTCTCGGATCTTAAAATTTCAACAGCCCATGGCCGCTATTGCGATGAATCAGGGATGGGGTGCCGGATTTTCAACCAACGGCTCGCATAAAATACAAAATGCGTATGAATTCCTCGATTGTGCAGGCGAGTTCTATTTTGACAGGTCAACTTCTACATTGTATTACTACGCACGGTACGAGGACGGGGACATGTCAACAGCAGTTGTCTATGCCCCGACAATTAGAACTCTGATTGACATAGCAGGTACTTCGAGAACAAACAGGGTCCAAAACATCACATTTGAGAGCATACAATTCGTCAATACGGAAGCCGAGTTGCCCCAGGTGGATGGATCCTACGGCAAGACAACATGCCAGAGTACCACTATCTGCAAGGCTTTTGCGAATACGGATTGGCATGCCGACAAATACAGAGCGTATGATGTCATATTAGGTGCCGTCAATGTCACCAGCGCCGACTCAATCAATTTTATTGAGAATATCGTCGAGCATATAGGCAATGAGGGAATCAGCCTTGTCAATGATGTCAGCAATTGTTCGATTGTTGGGAATTTTATTGCTGATATCGGCGGATCGGGTATACAAGTTGGGCATCCCCAGCATATCTATGAGGGAGACGGAGGTCCCGGCACGGCTGAAAAATACTCTCCTTCTGTTGAAGGAATATGTACAAATATTACAATATCAAACAATTGTATCTATAATACAACGAACTTGTACCTAGCTCATCAGGCGATTTCGGTCTATTTTGTAGATACACTGAATATCGTGCACAATCACATCGAGGGCACCAATTACGGCGGTGTCAGTGTCGGATGGGGCTGGTGTGAATTTGACGGTACCGAATTTTCCAGAGAGCCGGGCAATCCCACAACGACCTGCAGAAATGTCACATTCAATAACAACCGCGTTTATGACTGTATGAAGACACTCAACGATTCCGGTGCTTTCTATACGCTCGGGGCCCAACCGGATTCCGAAGCGAGTTATAATTACGTGAAAGCCTCCACGACGCATTTCCAGGGGGTGTATCACCCGGATGAGGGGACGGCATGGTATACCGGAACGGATCTGGTTTTTGAGGTTGTTCCGGGTCAGGATAATTTTGAATTAAATGATTGGGGCAGAAAGCACGATAACCATTACGATAATATCTATTCTACCAGCAGCTCAATGTACTTAGGCGCACCAAACTGCACGGTAACAAATCTTCATGTTTATCCCGACGCAAATTGGCCCCAGGAAGCCCTGGACATCATTGACAATGCCGGGCTGGAACCTGCATACCAATATTTATTTGATTTAATCCCGCCGCCGCCTCCAGTCCCTGCGCGCTCGGCCTATTCTCAGATCGAAGCGGAAGATTCCAATGAACAGTCGGGAACCAAGACCGAGCCCTGCAGTGAAGGCGGACAGAACGTCGGGTACATACAGAACGGCAATTATCTTGTCTTCAAAAATATTAATTTCAACAGCGGTGCGGTATCCTTTGCTGCCAGGGTGGCATCGAATACGAGCGGCGGCAATATTGAACTGCACCTGGACAGCGTGACTGGACCACAAATAGGAATCTGCGCAGTTCCAAACACCGGCGGCTGGCAGACCTGGGAAACTCAGACCTGTCCTGTCTATGGCGCAACCGGGGTCCATGACCTATATTTGAAATTTACCGGAAGCGATTTTTACCTGTTTAATATCAACTGGTGGCAGTTCCTCCCGTATGGCGACATGAATGAAGATGCTGTTGTAAATTTGAGTGATTTTTCTGAATTTATCGCTTATTGGCTTCAGGACGACCGCGCTCTTGATTTGGATGGTGACGGTGTCATTGCGATGTATGAATTTTCGAGATTTGCCGGTAACTGGATGATAAGGGAATAACGAAAATGAAAGAAAAAAAGGTGTGCGAGGAGAAAATGATACGAATCATTTTTTTAGCGTTGGCGGGACTTTTCGTAATGTCCGTGCCCGTAACGGCAGATGATTTTCCAATTATGCCGCCGGCGGGATATGACCAGTCAGGCCGATACCCGGCCGGTACGGTCCATTGGAATGTCAGCTATTATTCATCGGTTGCGGGACGCAATCTGAACATGCATGTTTACACCCCGCCGGGTTACAACCCGAATCATAAGTACGGCGTCATTTACTGTTATCAGGGTATCGGCGTCGGTGCGGACACTATTTTTCTCGATTGGTCGATTCATGCCAACGTCGTTTGCGACAATCTGATTGGCCAGGGAAAGATCCAGCCGGTAATCATTGTGGCGCTGGACGACCAATTCGACGGCGACTGGAGCGACGTTGCCGGTATGACGATTAATGACGCCATCCCGTTCGTAGATTCGAATTATTCTACGTATGCGGACGCCGACCATCGCGGGCTTTACGGCTATTCCTGGGGAGGCGGATATGCGTTCAATGTCGGCTGTGCAAATCTGGATACCTTTCACCATTTGAGCCCTACGGCGGCGGCTCCCAATAAGGCCGCAGATAACACATTATTTCCCAATGGGGGTGCCGAGGCCAGGCAGAAGCTAAAGACACTGTTTATTTCCTGGGGTCAGTATGATTACGAGAGCATTGTCACTGCAAATGTAAACTGTCACAACTTCTGTACGACCCATGGCATTGACCATTATTGGTGGCAAGTCCCGCAAGCAGGTCACTGGGCAGACCAGGTGTGGAGACCGGCAATGTGGAATTTTCTCCAAATGGCGGACGCGGCAGGCATTTCGGGAATTCCTCAACCGATCTCGGCCTATTCTCAGATCGAAGCGGAAGCGTATACTATGCAGTCAGGCACTCAGACCGAGGACTGTGCTGAAGGGGGACTTGATGTCGGCTATATCGAAAACGGGGATTATCTTGTTTTTCGTATCGTTGATTTTGATGGAGGTGCCGCGTCCTTCAATGCCAGGGTTGCTTCAGCCGGCAGCGGCGGAAATATAGAACTGTATCTGGACAGCTTAACCGGAACACAGATAGGATCCTGCACAGTACCGATTACCGGCGGCTGGCAAACCTGGACAACCGTATCCTGCCCTGTCAGCGGCGCAGCCGGACAACACGACTTATACTTGAAATTTACCGGCGGAGGCGGTTATCTGTTCAATATCAACTGGTGGCAATTTACCCCGGATTATACGGTTCCCCCTACGGGACTGACGGCCACGACAACACTGGACGGTCAGATCAACCTGACTTGGAATGAAGTCATTGGCGGAATCAGTTACAACGTGAAACGTTCAATCAACAGCGGCGGACCCTACACGGTCATCGCACCTGAAATTAAAGCAACAAGCTTCAGCGACACAGATATCATTGGGGATATGAGGTATTATTATGTCGTCAGCGCCAACACGCTCGAAGGCGAAAGCGCCGACTCAGCCGAAGCTCAGGGCATTGCATTGTTGCTCCCTCCATTGGCGCCATCCGGCCTTACAGCCATCGCCGGTGACAGATTAGTAACGCTTAGATGGAACGCCAACAACGAAAGGGATGTGGCCGGCTATCGTGTTTATCGGTCAGCGACACCGGGCAGCGGCTATGTCCTTCTGAACAGTTCTTTGTTAAGCAGTCCGGAATTCACCGATGACACGGCCGCTAATTTTAAGCTGTACAACTACGTCGTTACGGCGGTGGATTTCGATACACTCGAGAGCGCATACAGTCATGAAGTCCAGGCCATACCGAATGACGGAACGCTCGTACAACTGGCCGGTACTGATTTTGAAAGCGGCTGGGGGGGCTGGACCAACATCACGGGCGAAGACAGCCATGATTGGACTCGGCACTCCGGCGGCACCCTTACGCCCAATACCGGTCCGAGCGGGGGGGCCAACGGCAGCACATGGTATGTATACCTTGAAACCTCACCCGGCGGTGCCAGCAGTGCCGGAAATACAGCGATCTTGGAAAGTCCTGTCATCGGCGGTTTTGGTCGGTTCCTGACGTTTTATTATCATATGTACGGCGTGGAGGTCGGCACATTGAGTGTCGATGTGTACGACGGCACTTGGCATACCGACGTCTGGAACATCAGCGGTCAGCAGCACACCAGCAACGCGGATAAATACACCTGGGTGGCCGTGGATTTGACCGGATATAGCGGACCGATACAGATTCGTCTTCGGGCCACAGCCGTCGGCGGCCCCCGCGGCGATATGGCCGTTGATAATATCGAAATCCTAGGGAGAATTCGTTACGGCGACATGAATGGGAATAATTATGTGGATATTGATGACCTCGTGGACTTTGTCGGCTGCTGGCTGCAGGCCGATTGTGGTCTGGATTTGAATGGCGACTGCCTGATCAATCTGTATGAATTTCAGGAATTTGCCGGGAATTGGCTGGCCAATTAACCAACCCACGCTGTTCGAGGCGGCATTGACATTCAGCCAGAGAAATCTTATTATGAAAGCGGAAAGATTATGAAAGAGAAACAACACTCAGAGTATCTCATTCGTATTATGGCTCTGCTTATGGTTGTCACCTTTGCGGGTATTGCGTGGGGCTATGAGGGCATGGCGACGCCTAAACTGCATGTCGAAGGACGTTTCCTGAAGGATCCCACCAGCAAGAACGTGCTTCTCCATGGATATATGCAGCCGACAGCGACTTGGTTTAACGGCCAGGGGAGGTGGTACAGCGATCCGTCCGACTGGACAAATCCGAACAAGGTGGCCGGCATGTTAAATTACTTGAAAGCCGCAGCCACTGTGATGAGCGACACCAGCCCTAAATACGACCGGGATCATGGATGGTATTGCAGCTTTGTGCGTGTCAATACCGATACAATTGGCGGCTGGACGCCTACGTCGGGCCTAGTCGATCCGGTCCAGTTCGACGCCTGGATCCAGAACTTCGTCGTTCCTTACGCCAACCATCTCAGGTCGCGCGGCCTTTACCTGGTGCTCAGCGCGACAGGGCCGATCAACACACCCAATAACGGCACCCATAATGCCGGTGTCGTAGAGCAGCAGCGTCTGATCACATTCTGGCAGACCGTCGCCAATGCTCCCGGTGTCAAGAATGCAGACAACATCATGTTCGAACTCATGAACGAGCCGGTTGATATCGAGTCGGTTCCAGGCAACGGCGATTGGGGCAACCACGCTCCGAAATACTTTCAGGCCTTCCGAGACTGGATTCAGCCTGTCATCAATGCGATACGGGACACGGGCGCGGACAATGTCATCTGGGTGCCGACGCTGGAGTGGCAGGGTTCGCCCTACCAACACGCCCAGTATCCCTTTACCGGCTCGAATTGCGGTATTGCAGCTCATTTTTATCCGGCATACGGAGGCGTGTTCGACGATCCGGTCAAGGTGCAAAGCCTGTGGGACAGGCAATACAAGCCGGCCGCTGATCGGTGGCCGATGATCATCACAGAGATGTTTTGGTTTCCGATACCGGATGATCCCTGGAACTTGGTCAATGGAACCACAGCGGGTTTCGGCAATGCAATCAAGCGTGCCATGGATAATCAGGGGAATGTCTCGTATCTCTGCGGTTTCCTTGGAGATCTTCTTGATGATCTGAACGATAATCTTCCGGCAAATTGCACACTGAGTTCAAAGGAGGGCGCGCAGGCCTATTTCGACTGGCTTCCAGGTTATACCTGGGCCGCACCCTCCGGTCCCCCCATGGGACTGAGTGCGACAATGATCATAGACAGCCAGGTAAATCTGGTTTGGACCGCTTTGACCAATGCGATAAGTTATAATGTCAAACGCTCAGCCGTGTCCGGCGGGCCGTACACCGCGGTCGCCGCTGATATTACCGGCACTGCTTTCTCGGATACAAGCATCCTTCCGGGCCAGACATACTATTATGTTGTCAGTGCAAACACTCCGAGTGGAGAAAGTGCCAACAGCAATGAGGTGATGCCGTCGGTCGTACACACGTATCTGAAATTTGACGAGACCGGCGGAACCACAGCATACGATGCCACCGGTTACGGTTGGCACGGCACGCTGGTCAACGGGCCGCTCCGGACGTCGGGGAAGTTCGGCAACGCCGTCAGTCTGGACGGAGTAAATGACTATATCAGTCTGCCGACCGGTATAGTGAGCGGATTGACGGACTTTACCATAGCGACGTGGGTCTATCTCAATACAATTGACAACTGGTCGCGTGTATTTGATTTTGGAACCGGTACAGGTGTCAATATGTTCCTGACGCCGCGTAACGGTGTGACAGGAACGGTTCGTTTTGCGATTACCACCGGCGGTGCCGGCGGCGAGCAGCAAATTAACGGCATCGCTGCTCTGCCGACAGGTGTCTGGACGCACGTGGCCGTGACAATCAGCGGTGGTGCCGGGATTCTTTACATCAACGGTGCGGAAGTCGGACGCAACAATTCGATGAGTCTGACTCCCGATTCACTGGGGGACACGACGCAAAACTATATTGGCCGGTCTCAATATGCGGCCGACCCTTATTTAAACGGGTGTGTGGATGAGTTTCGCATCTATGCCAATGCCTTAGATGCTGCCGCCATCTCGTTGTTATATGCCGAAGAGATTCCCATCGACGTGCCTTTGTCTCCGACGGGTCTGCATGTAACGGGGATTGCCGCGGGCCGGATTGATCTGGCGTGGGACGCCTCCGCCGGGGCAACCAACTACAATGTAAAACGTTCGGTCGTCAATGGCGGGCCTTATGATCTGGCGGCCAGTGTGTCCGGGACCGGCTTCAGCGACACCGGGCTGCCCGAGAAGACGACCTTTTATTACGTGGTCAGCGCGGTCAACAGTGTCGGCCAAAGCGCCGATTCCCCACAAATCAGTGCCGCTACGCCGGCAATTCCGCCTGCGGCACCATCCGGGTTGATGGCGGTGGCCGGTGACGGCCTGGTGATGCTGCACTGGGAGGCCAATACGGAAAGCGATTTGGCGGGGTACTATGTCTATCGGTCAACCACGCCGGGAAGCGGATACATACGGCTCAACGATGTCTTGTTGAGCAGCCCCGGCTTTACAGATTATTCAATTGCCTGCTACACAACGTACTATTATGTTGTTACCGCTGTGGACACCGACATTTTTGAAAGTGCTTACTCGAACGAGGTCGAGGCGATGTCGTTTGACAGCCGTGCGGTAACGCTCAGCGGCGCCGATTTTGAGGACGGATTCGGCGACTGGGTGAACATTACAGGCGAGGACACCCACGACTGGCTCCGCCATTCGGGCAGCACGCCGACGCCCATGACCGGTCCATCCGGCGGAGCCGAGGGCAGCACATGGTATGTTTATATGAGAACCTCGCTGGGATACGCCAACACAGCCGGCAATAATGCCATCCTCGAAAGTCCGGTGATTTACGGCTTCGGTCGTGTTCTGACGTTTTACTACCATATGTACGGCGTGCATATCGGGACCCTGAACGTGGATGTCTATGACGGCACGTGGCATTATGGGGTCTGGAGCGTCAGCGGCCAGCAGCACATCTCCATCAGCCAGCCCTACACACAGGCCATTGTGAACCTTTCGGACTTTAGCGGCCCGATCAAGATTCGTTTCCGGGCGGTCGCTGTCGGCGGCGGCTTTGGTGATATTGCCATCGACCAGATTGAGGTGAAAGGCCGGTATCTCTACGGCGATGTGAATCGAGATAACCTTGTCGATCTTGAGGATTTTGTGATATTGATCGACTATTGGCTGCAGGAAAACTGCGAGTTGGATTTAGACGGCGACTGTATGATTTCGTTGCATGAATTTGCTGAATTTTCATGCAATTGGCTTGAAAGTTCATTGTAAAAAATGCCGCATACCCTACGGGCGAAAAAGTCATGGGTTCCCAATGCGATTGAAACCATAGACGAAAACGCTGACGAATAAATTCGCTCTGTCGGTAAATAATTCAAGGAGAATTCAATTTTACGGAGGTGTCAAATGAATCAACGGTTTGTAAAAAGGGTATCGGCAATCATCATAACAGGGATTCTCTGTTTGGTGCCAGGATACATATCTGCGGCGGCCGTGGAGGATTTTCAACCGGCCTCGACCAATCAGCCGGCTCGGCAGTATCCCCAGGTCAACTCCGAACGTCGCGTCCGGGCGCGCATTGAAGCGCCGCAGGCACGGAGTGTTCTGCTGGATATTGGAGGAGTACGATATCCTATGACCAAAGACTCGGATGGCGTCTGGACCGGCGATTCGGAGCCTCAGGACGAAGGATTTCACTACTATCAGCTTGTGATCGACGGCGCCCAGGTCCCGGATCCGGGCAGTAAGTTTTTCTTCGGCGCCAACCGGTGGGGCAGTGGGGTGGAAATTCCTGCTCACGATCAGGACTTCTACGCCCTGAAAGATGTCCCCCATGGCCATGTGCGGAAGGTTTTGTTTCACTCCAAAAGCACCGACACGATTCGCAGGGCCTTTGTCTATACGCCGCCTGATTACGACAACGACCTGTCCAAACGCTATCCGGTACTGTATCTGCAGCACGGGTGGGGCGAGGATGAAACCGGCTGGAGCAATCAGGGGCACGTCAATCTGATTATGGACAACCTGCTGGCTGAAGGCAAGGCCAAGCCCTTCATCATCGTAATGACCTACGGGATGACGAACGAAATCCGATTCGGCGGCATCAGAGAGTTTAATATTCGTCCGTTTCAGACGGTTCTTGTCAATGAGCTGATTCCTTACATCGATGCCAATTTTCGTACACGTTCCGATCAGCCCCATCGGGCGATGGCCGGCCTGTCCATGGGCGGCATGGAAACCAGGTTGATCACGATGAATAACCTTGACATGTTTTCCCACATCGGTCTCTTCAGCGGCGGGACTATTTCCGCTTCAGACATCACCGATATGGATGCCTTCAAACAGAAAATTAAACTCGTATTTGCAAGCTGCGGCAGCCGCGAGAATCCGGGCCGTCTCAAGCCCGCCGTGGATTCACTTCAGCAGGCCGGGATCAACGCCGCCTCTTATGTCTCGCCCGATACCGCCCATGAGTGGCAGACATGGCGGCGAAGCTTTTATCAATTTGCTCAGCTTGTGTTTCAGGACGCATCCGTCCCGGCGGCCGCGGATCCGAATTTTTATATTTTTCTCTGTTTTGGACAGTCCAATATGGATGGAGCAGGAAGAATCGAAGAGCAGGATAAAACTGTGGATGAACGCTTCCAGGTCCTGGCAACCCTTGATGACTCTGAACGGGACCGAAAGAAAGGACATTGGTATCCTGCCGTACCTCCATTGTGTCGGCCGACAGGGGGTCTGGGCTTGGCCGATTATTTCGGGCGAACCCTGGCGGCCGGCCTGCCGGAACATATCAGGGTAGGCGTTGTGAATGTCGCGGTTCCCGGCTGTAAAATAGAACTGTTTGAAAAAGACACATATCAGGCCTATACCAAAACAGCTCCGCCGTGGATGATTGATTTTATCAATGAATATGGTGGTAATCCTTATCAGTATCTTGTCGATATGGCCAAAGTTGCTCAGCAGTCCGGTGTGATCAAGGGAATCCTGCTGCATCAGGGAGAGTCGAATCCAAACGACCAGGAATGGCCGAATAAGGTTAAAGGTATTTATGATAATCTGATTAAGGACCTGGCTCTTGAACCTGACAAGGTACCGCTGCTGGCGGGAGAAACCGTGAACGCAGACCAGGAGGGTGTTTGTGCGGGCATGAACGAAATCATAGCGGAACTGCCGAAGACGCTTGCCAATTCCTATGTTATTTCATCGGCTGGCTGTACGCATAAAGGGGACCGGCTGCATTTCAATTCCGCCGGCTGCAGGGAGTTCGGCAGGCGATATGCAGAGAAGATGCTTTCATTATTAGGATATGAAATAGCCGTTTCAGATGCCTCTGCCCGATAAATACAATTCCGAGCACAAATGGCGGTCCTCGATTAATAAAGGACAAGCATAATATACACATTCGGCTGTCTGTAATGATCTTGTAATTTATGGAGAAGTAGTATGAAAATCAAGGATTCTGCTTTGTGCCGACATAAACCATATCAAATCACCATCCAATTTCTGATTATTTTGTTCCTTTTTCTTGGCGCTTTCCTGCAGGCCGCTCCTTCCGGTTTGGATCGGCATGGACACTTGCAGGCGGTGGAAACTGCCGGCGAGGGTGGTTTTACCTGCACTGCGCTGGAGAATGGTGTTCAGCTTCATGTCAATGGCCTCACAAAGAATGTCATCTTTTACGGCCCCTTGACAGTACGGGTGAATGAAAACCTCGGCCGCAGCTGCTGGGAACATCCCAGTATCGTTGTTGTGGCCAAACCGGCGGCAGTTCCGTTTAAGGTGCAGGAGACCGCAGAGACGGTCACAATCGTATCGGCCAATCTTCAGATTAGAGCCGATAAAAAGACCGGTGCGCTTACGTTTATGGATGCAGCCGGTAAGATACTGACGAAAGAACGAGACGACAACCATGCCGAGATCAAACAGGTTGAAATTTCCGGCGCCCCCACCTATGAGGTAACGAATACCTTTACCCTGAAAGACAACGAGGGGTGGTATGGCTTCGGCTACATTGATGCCGCACCGGCTCAAATCAACCGTCGCGGGCAGGAATTGCTGTTGATCCAGACCAATATGGGCATTGTCATTCCCATGATCGTATCCACCGAACGTTACGGCATCATGTGGGACACCTATTCCATCATGCGATTTAAGGACGATGCGACCGGCGCCACGTTGTGGGCCGAAAGTGCACCGGGGGGCGTGGATTACTACCTCTTTGCAGGTGAGACCATGGATGATGTGATTGCGGGATACCGCGATTTGACCGGTCACGCCCCCATGTATCCCAAGCAGGCCCTGGGCCTGTTCATGAGCAAGGAGCGCTATCAGACGCAGGAACGGATTGTCGAAGTGGCCAGAACCTTTCGCAAGGAGCAGTTCCCGCTTGATTACATCGTACAAGACTGGCAGTACTGGGGTTCCGATAAAGACGGTACCTGGAGCGGTATGATTTGGAACAAAGAACGGTATCCTGATCCGGAGGGGATGGCCCAGGCGATTCACGACCTGAATATGAAGCTGATGATCTCCATCTGGCCGTCCGTGGGCAATGACACGCCTTTGGCCCATGAACTGGACAAGTACGGCCTGCGTTTTGAGCCCCTGCATTGGATTTCGAAGAAGGCCCGTATCTATGACGCCTACAGCGAAAAGGGACGGCAGATCTATTTCAAACATATCAAGCAGGGATTGTTTGATAAGGGCGTGGATGCCCTTTGGATGGACGGCACCGAAGTCGAGGTCGGTACGGCCTGCTGGAATCCCCATGAAGTAGCACGGGATATCAAGCGATTGGGTATCAATGCGATGGGTGATTTCTCCCGTTATCTTAATTCCTACACCCTCATGACCACCAAGGGGACTTACGAAGGCCAGCGTGCAATGAACAACCGGCGTGTGTTTACGCTGAGCCGCTCGGCCTGGACAGGTGCACAGCGCTATGCGGCCGCCTCGTGGTCGGGCGATTCATTCGCAAGCTGGGATATGCTAAAGGCCCAGATGGCAGGCGGACTCGAAGTGACCATGTCCGGTAATCCGTGGTGGACGCAGGACATCGGCGGTTTCTTCGTCAACAACTACCCCGGCGGCGAAAAGAATCAGGCCTATCGTGAACTCTTCGTGCGATGGTACCAGTTTGGGGCTTTCAATCCGATCTTTCGCATCCATGGGACCAACATTGAGCGTGAACCCTACATTTTCAAGGAAATGGATCCGGAGATGTATCAGGCCTTACTGGACATCACGCATCTGCGCTATCGCCTGATGCCGTATCTCTACAGCCAGAGCTGGAAGGTTACGAATGATGGCTACACACTGATGCGCGGTTTGCCGATGGATTTCCCGGATGATGTCAAGGTCCGCAATATCAGTGACAGCTTCATGTTCGGACCGGCATTCCTGGTGCATCCGGTTACCCGTGCTATGTATCGCATGGACAAGCCGCCTGCTCCAACCCTGCCGACAGAGTACCTGCGAACACCCGATGGACGGCCGGGACTGGCCGTGCAGTATTTTGCCGGTGTCAACTTCAATACACCCAAGAAAAAAGAAATTGATAAGGTTGTGGATCATAAGTGGCCCGGTCCGCCGCTGGCTGATCCTCCCGGTGGTTTGGACGGTTTCAACAACTTCTCCGCGTGTTGGGAAGGATTTTTAGTGGCACCGGAAGACGGTGAGTACGAAATCGGAGTCGAAGGCGATGACGGTTTTCGGCTTTATCTGGATGGCAAGAAAGTCATAGAAGATTGGCGAGAGAATGCTGCACGCTATCGCAGCGCCAAAGTCAACCTCAGCAAAGGGCAGCAAGTCCCGCTGAAGCTGGAATTCTACCAGGCCGGCGGCGAACGCGTTATCCGTCTGGGTTGGCGGACACCGACTGATATTCGTGACCTCGCAAGCGGGAAATTCGAGCTGAACAATACCATGGAGACCTATCTGCCGTTGGGTACGGATTGGTATGACTTCTGGACGAATCTGAGACACAAGGGCGGGCAAACAGTGGAAAAAGCGTGTCCGCTTAATATTCTACCGTTATATGTACGCGCCGGGTCAATTATACCCATGGGTCCTGTCATGCAGTACGCGACCGAAAAACCGGACGCCCCGTATGAGATCCGAGTTTACCCGGGGGCTGATGCGAAGTTCACTTTGTACGAAGATGATAACGAGACTTACGATTACGAAAAAGGACAATATGCTGCCTATGAGCTCATTTGGGACGATTCGACCCGAACGTTGACGGTTGGATCTCGAAAGGGCTCATTTCCCGGCATGGTTGCAGCACGTAAGCTCAACATCGTCACGGCTTCCCCGGACCGGAACGCCGGAATCGAGACCGGTTCGGCTGACATGAAATCCGTTACCTATACGGGTGAACTCATTCGAGTTAAATTTTAGTTAAGGGAAATTTGCTATGCACAAATGGACTGGAATCCTTACAGGTTGTTTGATGATCGCCGCATCCTACGCGGCCGACCCCATCATTCAAACGAAATTCACGGCTGACCCGGCACCGTTGGTGCACGACGGCGTTGTGTATCTTTACACCACCCATGACCAAGAGGACGCTCCTCCCGGCATAGGCCAGTTCCGCATGCGTGACTGGCTCTGCTATACCTCTACGGACATGGTGAACTGGACGGACCGGGGAACGATGGCCAGCCTGAAAAGTTTTGATTGGACCGGCTGGGGCGGTTACGAAAACGGCGCCTGGGCCCATCAAACCATTGCACGCAATGGAAAATTCTACATGTATGTTACCGTGCAAGGCGCGGGGATCGGGGTTCTGACGGCCGATGGTCCGTTGGGACCTTTTACCGATCCTCTTGGCAAGCCGCTGATCGGTCCGCAATACGACAGTATTGATCCGACCGTATTCATCAACGACGACGGCCAGGCGTATTTATATTGGGGAAACCCTAACCTTTGGTATGTCAAACTGAACGAGGATATGATTTCCCTTGCCGGTGAGATAACCAGGGACAGTCTGATTCGGAAAGAGGCCGGCAAGCCGGATCCCTTTCATTACCAGGAGGCCCCATGGGTGTGGAAGCGTGAAGGTCGCTGCTACAACGCCTACGCCTCCACCTGCTGCCCCGAAGGCATCGGGTATGCCATGAGCGACGGTCCTGTCGGCCCTTGGGAATATAAGGGCTATATCATGCCGCCGGACCGCCGCTCGAGCGGCAATCATCCGGGCATCATTGAGTACAAAGGCAAGTGGTATCTGTTCGGGTTCAATTACAAGCTGAACTTCAAGCAAACGGACCGGCACCACGAGCGGCGCTCCGTTTGCGTGACCGAAATTACATATAACCCGGACGGCACGATTCGGCAGCTTCCCTGGTGGGAAGAGGCCGATGCAGTGAAACAGATTGAGCCGCTCAACCCCTATGTTCGTGTCGAAGCCGAAACCATCGCTTGGAGCGAGGGCATTAAAACCGAACCCTGCAGTGAAGGCGGAATGAATGTCTGTGATATCGAAGACGGAGATTATATAAAAGTCAAAGGTGTGGATTTCGGCGAGGGGGCAACCTCTTTCGAGGCCCGGGTGGCCTCAGGAACGAATGGCGGCAATATTGAGATTCGTCTCGATAGTGCCGACGGAACGCTGGTGGGAACCTGTTCCGTTTCAAGTACCGGCGGCTGGCAAAACTGGGAAACGAAGCGTTGCTCGGTTCACGGTGCTGCCGAAACACACGACCTGTATCTGGTTTTCACTGGAAACAAGGGTGCTCTTATGAACTTCAATTGGTGGAAATTCAAATAACCGAAGAGTAACAAGAAACATAAACGCATGCAGGGATGAAAATATGAAGAAAGTCAACCTTATAAGTCTCGTTTCAAAGTCTCTGGCAGAAACCTTTACGATTCGATTTAAAAATCAGGATTTGGACCTGTTGGTATCAGGAAGAAATTCCGTGACTTTTACCCTTCTTTTCCTTATGTCGATTGTCGGCCAATGGTTTTCGACACCGGCTGTCTATGCGGCCGAGGGGGTCTGCGGGTCGTGCAGCTATCAGGTGAGTGTAACCGGCGATTTTGCACACTACAAAGCCGATGGATCAGTTCCCATTGAGGACGGCTCAGACGACGTATCCGCTTTTTATGAAGAGATTTACGGTCAGGAGTTTTCGGTTAGCGTCATGCATTTGCCGGCTGACACATACACCATTATCATTGGTGAAACAGAATTGTTTGTGCGCTCCCCCGGTGAACGAGTATTCAGCGTGACCTGCGGTGACGTGACACTGGCTGAAAATTTTGATATTTATTCGGTTGCCGGCGGGATGGGAAAAATCTGTTATATCACCGGCCAGGTTGAACATACCGGTGACGAACTGCGCGGCCCGCTGCAGGTCGTGTTTAAGGCAATTCGGGAAAATGCAAAATTTAATACCTTCGAAATTAAAAATTCCACCGGCGAATCGGTTCTCAAATTTAAAGCTTCCGACATTGCTGACCCTTTTTTCGGTGATGCGGTCCGCATACCGGATATCAACGAGCCGGCGATCTGGCGGGACCCTGACAAACCGTTACATGAGCGTATCAACGATCTGATTCGCCGCATGTCACTGGCCGAGAAGGTGGCCCAGATTCAAAATGATGCGCCAGCCATCGAGCGACTGAAGCTGCCTGCTTATAATTATTGGAATGAAGCCCTGCATGGTGTTGCCAATAACGGTATCGCTACGGTTTTCCCGGAGCCGGTAGGAATGGCCTCGACGTGGAATCCGGAATTGCTTCACCGGGAAGGCACCGTCATCGGCATTGAAGGCCGCGCCAAATTTAACGATTATGCCTCCAGGAATAACGGCAACTCCAAATGGTGGACCGGTCTGACTTTCTGGACACCGAATATCAATATATTCCGTGACCCGCGCTGGGGTCGCGGGCAGGAAACCTACGGGGAAGATCCCTTTTTAACCGGCGAGCTTGCTGTCGGGTTTATCAAGGGACTTCAGGGGGATCATCCCGACTATATGCTGGCAATGGCCTGCACAAAGCATTACGCTGTACATAGCGGCCCGGAGCAGGAGCGCCACCGTTTCAATGCCGAGCCGCCGGAGCGTGACTTTTATGAAACGTATCTGCCCCAGTTCGAACGAGCAATTATCGGCGGCAAAGTGGCCGGTGTGATGACCGCTTATAACGCGGTTTACGGGGTTCCATGCAGTGCCAGCAAACTTCTGCTGCAGGATTTATTACGCGGGAAATGGGGGTTTGAAGGATATGTTGTTTCTGACTGCGGCGCAATTGGAGATATGTCGAACAGGCGTGGACATGCCTATGTCGATACCGCTGAAAAGGCCGCTGCATTAGGCGTTAAATCCGGTGTTAATCTTTGCTGCGGCAGCGAGTATAATGCGCTTGTCAAGGCCGTCCAGCAAGGACTGCTTGGCGAAAAAGAAATCGATGAGGCATTGTACCGCACGCTGTGGACCCGTTTTCGTCTCGGCCTGTTTGACCCGCCGGAAAAAGTGCCTTTTAACAAATATTCTATCCGGGACAATGACACGCCCGAACACGCGAAAGTAGCCCTAGAGGTTGCCCGTCAGTCACTGGTTCTGCTGAAAAATGACGGCATTCTTCCGCTTGACCGCTCCAGGTACAAACGTATTGCAGTCATCGGCCCCAATGGTAATTCCAAGTCCATGCTGGAGGGCAACTACCATGGTTCGGCTTCTCATCCGATTTCAATTTTGGACGGCATTAAACAGTTGGCCGGAGATGGAATTGAAATAACTTATGCGATGGGCAGTCCGGTTACCACCAAACCCGGGACCGCCGCCTGGAGCCGACAGGATAATGAGACGGACCGTCCCGTGTCGAAACTCAAAGCCGAAGCTCTTGAACATGCGGCTAATGCGGATTTGATCATTTATGTCGGCGGTATCACGCCCGCACAGGAAGGCGAAGGATTCGATCGTGATTCAATTGAACTGCCCGAAGTGCAATCGCAGCTTCTTCGGGCACTTTATGCAGCCGGCAAGCCTATCGTCATGGTCAATTGCAGCGGCTCGGCCATTGCACTGACCTGGGAAGATGAGCATTTGCCCGCAATATTGCAGGCATGGTATCCGGGCCAGAACGGCGGACAGGCAGTTGCCGAAGTTCTGTTTGGCGAAATTAATCCATCGGGCCATTTACCAATAACATTCTATCGCGCAACCTCAGATTTACCTGACTTTAGAGACTATTCGATGGAAAATCGGACTTATAAGTACTTTCAAGGCAAGCCCCTCTATGCGTTTGGACATGGTCTGAGTTATACAACGTTCGAATATAAGGAGGGCAAGCTGGCCTCGGAAAAGATACCCCCCAATGGCATCGCGAAGCTGTCGTTTACGATTGAAAACACAGGCCGTTTTGATGGTGACGATGTAGCTCAGGTTTATTTCCGTCACGTCAATCCCAGTGTTCCGCAGCCCAAACTCGCTTTATGCGGTTTTGCCCGGGTTCATGTCAAAAAGGGTCAATCAAAGCAAGTGACGGTTGAAGTCCCCGCTGAACAAATGCGCTACTGGGATACTCAGAAAAAACAGTACGTGGTCGAGCCGGGAAACTATGAAATCCTCGTCGGTGCGGCCTCGGATGATATCCGATTGGAATTACCATTAAAAATTGTTTCCGCCGGGGGCACGGCATCCGCTGCGGAAAATTCTCAAACAGAAACAATCCTGTTGTCTGCGCTTGACGTTTCGCGTATTGAACAGAGTTGGGGGCAGGCACGTTCTAACCGCTCTGTTGATAACAGGCACTTGCAAATCGCCGGGCAACGATTTCAAAACGGCATCGGAACACACGCCAATTCTGAAATACCGCTGCTGCTGGACGGAAAGGGAGTCGAATTGTCAGGATTGGCGGGTCTGGATGATGAAACCAACGGCCGGGGTTCGGTGGTTTTTAAAATTACAGCCGATGGGAAAGAGGTTTGGAGCAGCGGTCTGATGAAGCCGGGAGATGCGGCAAAAGGTTTCTCCATAGATGTGAGAGGCGTCAAAACCCTGTCGCTTCTGGCCCTGGATGCCGGGGATGGATACGATTGGGACCATGCCGACTGGGTGGACTTAAAGATGACCCTGATCCATAACGCCAAGCCGAAACTTGATATTCCGCCCATTGAGGACGCAGTGATTCTGACACCAAAGCCCGCTTCAACGCCCCGCATCAATGGGGCAAAGGTATTTGGCGTTCGTCCCGGATCTCCGTTTTTGTTCAGGATCGCAGCCGCGGGCGACCGCCCCATGATGTTTTCAGCCGATGGACTTCCTTCAGGGCTGAGTCTTGATTCCAAAACCGGACAGATAACAGGCACATTAAAAAAGCCCGGCAAATACAAGGTGATGCTCCACGCCAAAAATGCACTCGGCCGGGCGGATCAGGAGTTCGGAATCGTCTGTGGTTCCAACATCGGTCTTACGCCCGCGATGGGCTGGAACAGTTGGAACTGCTTTGCCGCTTCGGTGACGGCCGAAAAGATCAAGGCCGCGGCTGATGCCATGGTCGAGAGCGGTTTGATTAACCACGGCTGGACGTATATCAATATTGACGATTTTTGGCAGGTGCATCGCGATTCAGATGACCCCACCCTGCAAGGACCCAAGCGAGATTCCGAGGGCCGGATTCTGCCCAATCCTCGCTTCCCGGACATGAAGGGTCTGGTCGATTACGTGCACAGCAAGGGTCTCAAGATCGGCATTTATTCGGGGCCGGGGCCCTGGACGTGCGGCGGTTGCGTTGGCAGTTTTGACCATGAACTGCAGGATGCACAGCAATATGCTGAGTGGGGATTCGACTATCTTAAATATGACTGGTGTTCCTACAATCCCGCCTTCGAGGCATATCGCGGGGTTGAGGATTGGGATCCTTCCTCTGTGCCGAATATCACCTATACAGGCGGGGACGACCTGACGAAAGCCAAGATTCCCTTCGAGCGGATGTATGAAGCGCTGTCAGAACAGCCGCGTGACATCATTTACAGCCTTTGCCAATACGGAATGGGTAACGTCTGGGAGTGGGGAGCTCAGGTCGGCGGCAACTCATGGCGCACCACACAGGACATCAATGACAGCTGGGGCAGTATGTCTGGAATTGGCTTTCGACAGGCCGGTCTTGAGAAATACGCCGGTCCGGGACATTTCAACGATCCGGATATGCTGGTAATCGGCAAGGTCGGCTGGGGACCACAATTGCGTGACAGTCGTCTGTCGCCTAACGAGCAGTACACTCATATCAGTCTCTGGTGCCTGCTTTCTGCTCCGCTCTTGATCGGCTGTGATATGACGCAGCTCGACGATTTTACCTTAAACCTGCTGACAAACGACGAAGTCCTGGAAGTCAATCAGGATCCTCTCGGACGTCAGGCCGGACGAATTTCTCAGAATGGCAAACTCGAAGTATGGGCTAAAGACATGCAAGACGGTTCCAAGGCCGTTGGCTTGTTTAATCGCGGCCTGCGTGAACAAACCGTTACCGTTAACTGGTCCGATCTTGGGATCAGTGGCGAACAAACTGTACGAGATCTGTGGCGTCAGAAGGACCTGGGGAGTTTCAAAGACCAATTTCAGGCCGATGTCGGTCGCCATGGTGTTGTCCTGGTAAAGATCGCACCCGTGAAAAAATAAACTTAAAGTAAGATTCAAAGGCAAATCCGATTCTCTTTTCTGATGGGATCGAAATTTGTGAACGAAGGATGTTTCTCAAGTCGGAGATATCATTGCACCGAATCCAGTCCGGTCGGCTCAGAAAGATGGACGAGGAGTAACGTTGAAATTGAAGTCCGGCCTGCCGGACAGCCCGATGCTGTCGTTGCGTATAAGGGTGAGACTGTGAAGGTTTCGAGATCAAAACCATAACCTTGATGTCGTATAGCGTCTAATCAAGATAAGAAAATCTAATGAAGGCGAGATTGACATGATTTACAAGAAGAATGCTCATAGACAAAAAACCCTAATTGTCTGGGTGTACAGCGTAATTTTTTTGGCTGCAGTACTGCGGGGAAATGTATTGGGAGCCGATGATTTACCGGTAACTGTGAAAAGTCCGAACGGTACAATAAAAGTTGAAATCCAGCCTGATACGGCCGGCCAGCTAACCTGGTCGGTCACGCGTCTGGATACATCCGTCTTGGCCGCTGCGCCGCTGGGATTAACCGTCGACGGCAATCATCTCGGGAAATCCGTGACGCTCGGCAAACCCCGCAACCGCACCATCAATGAGCAATACCCGACCTTTGGTAATCATGCTGTGGCGGTCAACCATTGCAATGAAGCTGTGATCCCGGTGGAATCAATCGGCGGTATGAAGTACGAACTGGAGATACGGGCTTACGATGACGGGGCGGCAGTGCGCACCCGTGTCGAGCTTGATGACAACTTGCACACTATTGCCGGTGAGTCGACCGCATGGGCATTGCCCTTGGATTCAGATGCCTGGTGGGCTCGTTATGATCACGCATACGAAAAACCCTTTGAATCGGGAACATTCGATTCCATGCCGGTCGATACGGCCCTGTCCCCTCCGATCACCTTCAAACTGGGAGAAGATCTCTATGTGGCCCTCACCGAGGCCAACAACGATTGTTTTCCGGATATGGGATTGATTCGTGAAGGCAATTTACTCAGAGCGATCTTCCCCGCTTCATCAGACGGCTGGCGCCATAGAGGTTCAATCGTCACTCCATGGCGTGTTGCCATTATTGCCGAGGGGCTTAACATACTGGTCAACAGCGACATTGTAACGAACCTCTGCCCGCCCCCGCCGGCCGAACTGGCCAATGCCGACTGGATCAAACCCGGCCGCTCCCTCTGGCATTGGTGGGCTATCGGCGCTCCTAAGCTGGATGACCAAAAGAAATGGGTCGATGCAGCGCAAAGACTCGGCTTCGAATATTACCTGATCGACGAAGGATGGCGCCAGTGGCGTGCCCCGGGTAAAGATCAGTGGCAATGTCTCAAGGAAGTGATTAACTACGGCAGGACACAGGGTGTCAAGATCCTGGTGTGGGTCAATTCTTCAGAAATGCGAACCGCCGAGGCACGACGCGAATATCTTGAAAAGGTAGCTGCACTTGGTGCCGCGGGCATCAAGATCGATTTCATCCCTCCCTGCACGGCTGAGATTATTCGCTGGTACGAGGGGGCGCTTAAGGATACCGCCGAATTGCATCTTCTCTGCAATTTTCACGGTGCCGTGAAACCTACCGGCCGCCAACGCACCTGGCCGCACGAACTGACGCGCGAAGCCGTGCGCGGCCATGAATATCACATGACACGCTATGGCCGCATTCAAGCCGCCGATCATGACCAGATCGTCCTCTTTACACGCTTCCTGGCCGGTCCGGCTGATTATACACCCACTGCCTTCGATCGTCGGGAGATGGTTGGCTATACCTGGGCACATTTGCTGGCACAGGGAGTGAATATGACCTCGCCGTTGCTGCACTTCGCCGGCAAATACCAGGACTTTATTGATAATCCCGCCGAGGACCTGCTGCGGCATTTACCTTCCACCTGGGATGAAACAATTGTTTTGCCCGGCAGCGAAATCGGCAAAACAGCCGCGTTTGCACGACGCCGCGGACGGGAATGGTACATTGGTGTGCTCAACGGAGCTGAAGCCGCCAGATTACCGATCGACCTGACTTATCTGGGACAGGGTACATGGCAGGCTGAAGTGTTTGGTGATGATCCGGAAGACCCCGCCGCTTTCAAACGCGAAAGTAAGATCGTTAAGGCCGGTGACAAACTTATGGTCACGATGAGCCCTCGCGGCGGTGCTGTCGTCTGGATTACACAAGTCCCCCGGCAATAAAGGAAAGCAGGAAAGGTACCGCTCAATGCTCAGCGGCGGTTTCAGTGTACCAGCCGTTTTTCTTTTTGTCAAAACGGCCCGATTGTAAGAAGACTCGGGGCGACAGGACTTGAACCTGCGACCTCTTGACCCCCAGTCAAGCGCGCTAGCCAAACTGCGCCACGCCCCGAAATTTGCTATTATCTATAGAGAGAATCATAACATTTTCATAAATCATACACAAGTCTTTTGTTTTTGGGAAAAATGCTCTTTCCAGCCCTATGGCTGGTGGGGAGAGGCGGGCTCAAACGTCAAGGCGGCGGAATTGATGCAATACCGAAGCCCTGTCGGGGCAGGGCCGTCTTCAAAAACGTGTCCCAAATGTCCCTCGCAACAGCTGCATACGACTTCCACGCGCACCCGCCCGCCGCTTCGGTCGATGCGCCGGCGGACGCGTCCTTCCTGCTCCACATCATAAAACGCAGGCCAGCCGCAATGGGAGGGAAACTTGGTTTCAGAGGTAAACAGAATCTGCCCGCAGCCGGCACATTTATACACCCCTTTTTCAAAATAATCATTATATCGGCCTGTATAGGGGGCTTCGGTGCCGGCTTGCCTCAAGATATGGTACTGCTCCGGCGTGAGGAGCTTCTTCCAATCGTCATCAGACTTGGTGACTTTTTCCGGAGGGACCGTTTTATTCTTCTTGTTCTGGATATGCCTTCTCCTTTCTGCTTACGGGGCAGTCGTTGTTTGGGCAGGGGCGGAGGAGGAGCGGCTTTGAGTTGGTTGAGGTACTTGAATCACAACACCCAGTTTGCCCAGTTGTTCGGCAACATCCGGCTGATAAGGGTCAATCTGGATACTTTTTCGAAGGTATTCTTCGGCTCGGAGGGTATCCCCCTTGCTGAGATAGAAAAACCCAATTTGCTTGTGAAGCAGGGCAGAGTTGGGGGCACGGTCGAGGGCTTTCTGATAGCAGGTAAGGGCATAATCATCCAGACTCTCCGCCTGAAAGGCCCGACCCAAAAGAGTAAGCGATTCCGCGGAACCCCCGGCCTGGTCAATAAAGAGTTCTGCGGCGATAGCCGAACGGTCTGCCTGCCCTAAATCTTTGTAAACCCGCACCTTAGCGGCTTGGGCAGCATAATGAACCGGGTCAAACTGAAGCGCCAGGGTAAACTCCCAGGCAGCCCGCTCCAAAAGGCCTTCCCGCTGGTAGATTTTACCCAACTGATAGTGGGCCTGAGGGTCGTCGAATTTGCGATCGATGCGGTTCTGAAGCTGAATCTTTTCTGCATCGATTACATCTGTATTGACGCGTTCCGTCTTCTTCTGACTGCTGTTCGTACAGCCGCATACAAAACTCAGCACTGCAATCAGCAAACTCGCCGCTACGTTTTTCATATTGGCCTCCCTTGCGCCGGTTTCGGCAATCCATTTTCTTTTATCAGATTCAGCAAAGTATTCTTACCAGAATGGAAAGGGCTTTCAAGGAAAAAATCTGCTTTCGGCTTAAAAGGGTTTGTTTTGTCTTTTTTGGCTAAATGTCGAGGTTCTGGACCTCCAAGGCATGCTCTTGAATGAATTTCCGTCTCTTCTCTACATCATCTCCCATCAAAATACTGAAAAGACGGTCGGCTTCGCCGGCATCATCCATATCGACCTTCAGAAGGGTGCGCCGTTTGGGGTCCATTGTTGTTTCCCAGAGTTGTTCGGCGTTCATTTCCCCAAGCCCCTTGAACCGTTTGATTTCCACCTCTTCGGAGCCGATTTTCCGGATGACCGTTCCGACCTGGTCCAGCGACGGGACCGGATAGGACTTTCCGCCGGCCAGCAGTTCAAACTTGCCGACCGTTTCCTCCGTTTCTTCTCCACGGGGTGTGCGAAGCAGGAAATCCCTCATGTCCAGCTGAAATTCCCTCTGAAGGTGTTTATGAATTTCGTTCAGCCGCGCCACCTCGTGCAGTTCTTCTGCAAAGAAAGTGTCGGCCTGCTCCTTTTCTTCGTGTTCCTTATTTTCTTCCTGTGTTTTGCCGGCAGCCGCTTCCAGTTCATCCTGCCGTTTTTCGTAATCTTCTTTATTGTAGAAAAACTCGCTTTGGCCCTCGAACCGGATGTGATAGACAGGCAGCTGAATCCCGTCGAAGTAGTTTTCAACAAACTCACGAAACACAATGCCGCGGCGTTCCAGCACGGTAACGTTCCGCTCCGCGTCATTGAGAATCTTGACCAGCAGGGCCAGTTTCGCTTTTTCGATGATGCGCGGCGGCTGATTGGGCTCACGAACGACCAGTTGTGCCCCTTCCAGGCCGCGGTTCTCCATAAATTTCCTCATCTGCGGCTCACTGAGGATATACTGGCTTTCCCTCTGTCCTTTCGCCCGGATTTCATAAAGCGGCGGCTGCGCGATATAAATCCTGCCGGCTTCAATCAGCTGCGGCATCTGGCGGAAGAAGAATGTAAGCAGCAGGGTGCGGATATGAGCCCCATCAACATCCGCATCGGTCATCAGAATAATCTTGCCGTAGCGGCACTTGGAGAGGTCAAATTCATCGACTCCAATGCCGGTGCCCAGGGCGCTGATAATAGTTCGGATTTCCTCGTGGCCAAGCATCTTCTCCAGGCGGGCTTTTTCTACATTGATGATTTTTCCGCGGAGCGGCAGAATGGCCTGATGTTCCCGGTCGCGAGCCGATTTGGCGGAGCCGCCGGCTGAATCTCCTTCTACAATTAAAACTTCCGTGCCGTCGGTATGCCGGCTGGAGCAATCCCAGAGTTTGCCGGGCAGGTTGGCCCCGCTGAGGGCTCCCTTGCGTCGAGTCAATTCGCGCGCCTTGCGGGCGGCCTCGCGCGCCGCCGCGGCCTGAATGGCCTTGGAGAGAATCGCCTTGGCCTGGGCCGGATTTTCTTCCAGATAAATGGACAACTGCTCATTGACCACGCTTTGCACAAAACTATCCACTTCCGGATTGGAGAGCCGGACCTTAGTCTGGGCTTCAAAGTGAGGGTCGCGCAGTTTGACGCTGATAACGGCTGTCAGGCCTTCCCGGAGGTCTTCGCCGGTCGGCGTGATGCCTTTAATCATATTGGCATTGCGGGCATACGCATTCATCGTCCGTGTCAGAGCCGTGCGAAAACCGGACAGGTGAGTGCCGCCGTCAATGTTGCGGATGTTGTTGGCGAAGGCGAGGACATTTTCTACATAACTGTCGTTGTACTGGAAGGCCACCTCGCATTCCATCCCCATTTCCGGATCTGCTTTGGAAAAGTAAATCGTATCGCAAATGGGGGTTTTGCCCTCGTCCAGATACTTCACAAAAGCGCGAATCCCGTCGGTATAATGAAAAACCTCCTTTTTGCCGAGCCGGTCATCCTGGAATGTGATATGGACACCGGCATTCAGGTACGCCAGTTCGCGCACCCGTTTGAGGAGGGTCTCGTGTTTGAATTCTGTAACCTGAAAAATCTCCGAATCCGGCATAAAGGTAATGCGTGTTCCGTGTTTGCTGCCGGCCGGGCCGACCTCCCGCACAGGTCCCTTGGGTACGCCGCGGACACACTCAAACTGATAATGAATGCCGTTGCGCCACACATCGGCCTGAAGCCATTCGCTGAGTGCATTGACGACGCTTACGCCGACGCCGTGCAGACCGCCGGAGACCCGATAGGCCTTGTTGTCAAATTTCCCTCCGGCGTGCAGTGTAGTCAGGACAACCTGCAAGGCGCTGACGCCGGCTTCGGGGTGAATCTCGGTCGGAATGCCGACGCCGTTGTCTTCCACAGAACAGCTGCCGTCCACGTGAATATGAACAAGAATCTGGTCGCACCGTCCGGCTAAGGCCTCGTCAATGGCATTGTCGAGCACCTCATAAACCAGATGATGAAGCCCGCTTTCCTGCCGGTTGCCGATATACATATCCGGCCGTTTGCGGACGGCGGCAAGACCTTCGAGGATTTTAATGCTGCTTACATCGTAGGTGTTATCAGTCATGGCTTTGCAGTTTCGCTTTCAGAGAAAGAATATGGACAAATGCGAATCTTTCGGATTCGACTTCGGGGACACAATTCACTCAGCCGCTCCAGAATCTGCTCGGAGAGCATCTTTACACGATAGAGGTACGGCCCGGCAGGTGCTTCAATCACCAGGGTCTCTCTTTCCATACGTCCGGGGCGGCAGCGGGTTCTCAGGTCAGCCGGCAGCAGCTGCTCCCAGACATCCAGCACCTCTGACGACCGCTCAAAATCCCGGCAGTGTCCCTGGAGGAATTGCCCTACCAAATTTCCAATCGGTTCCGGACCCTTTACCGCCGCTTCTTCATCAGGAAGAACGCGGGCCTTCGGTTTCAGAACTGCATAGTGTTTCAACGGCCCTGTCATAAATGAACCGGCATCACAATATACAAAAAGTTGGGACCGCTCTTGATTAAGCCGGGACGATCCGGTTCACCCAGATGAAGTTCGAAGGTGTCTGCCGTAATGACCCGAAAGGCCTCCAGCAGGAATTGCGGGTTAAACCCGATTTCAATCGAAGGGCCGTCATAATCAACGGTCATTTGAATCTGCGCCTCTCCGGTTTCCGGCGCCCGGCTGGAAAAGAGCATTTGTCCGTTTTGGAGGGAGATTCTGATTCCCTTGCTGTCTTCGCTCACCAGAAGGGCAGCTCGTTTGACGGCACTGATAGCGGCCTGCGTGTTGAGCACAACTTTCTTTTCGTAGTCCGTCGGAATAATATCTTCGTACTTGGGGAAATTGCCTTCCACAAGTGTCGAACTCAGTGTGATTCGTCCGCAGGAGACGGAAACGCGGTTTTCAGAAAAGGAGACGGACACGACCGCTTCCGGGTCCGGCGGCAACTTCTCCAGCAGAGCCATGGTCTTGGCTGGGACAATGATTTTCTCTTCCGGAACACGGGCGGCTTTCTGAAGCGTCAAGGCACTTCGGGCCAGACGGCGGCCGTCCGTCGCCACCAAATACAGTTTTTTGTCGCTGATTTCCCACAAGACGCCGTTGAGGGCATAGCGGGTGCTCTCCCGCGCCGCCGCAAAGATGGTTTGCGTAATCCCCTCTTTGAGATGCTCGAGGGCGGCTTCCAAATCCGGCTTGCCGGTAAATTCGGGCACCGAAGGGTACTGCCGGCTGTCATGGCCGTAGATGGTGTACTTGCTGTCCGCCGTTGTGATATGCAGGGTGGATTCAGACTCCTCCAGCTGAATCGTTTCATCGGCCGTCTCCCGGACAATGGCACTGACCTTGTCAGCCGGCACAACGGCATCGCCTTCTTCGGCAATTTCCACCTGGTCTACTTCGCAAACAATACCCGCCTCCAGGTCGGTTGCCGACAGAAAGAGTTTGCCCTTCTGCGTCCGAAGACGAATACACTGCAGAATCGGCTTGGGTGTACTTCGCGGGATGACCATACCGGCCAGCGTCAGGGCCTCCTGAAATGCTTGACGATTCAGCACCAGTTTCATTGCTTTCCCCTGCAAAAATATCTCTCTCGGTCGAACACTCTATAGACCCTATAGTGTACATAAACGGGAAGGATTTGCAAATGGATTTTGAAGGAAACAGCGGCTTTTCCTGAGTCCTCTTGGCTGGTGGTTTTCTTTAAATAAGAAGGAAAGAAAGACTTTAGTCTTATTCGTCATATAGACTGTTAAAATCTTGGCTTTTCTGTGAACAACCAGTCATAACTGTCCTGTAAAACACAAGTTAGAAGAGATAATTTCGGCGAGTTTCCTGTGGATAACCTGTGAGAGTTTTTGTTTAAACTGTAAAGTTTGCCTTCACGGTTCGTAAGATAGGTAAACTAACCGGCTGGGCCTGGAACGCTGTTCACAGAAATCACATCTTCGCTCACAGATTATGCACATAAGTCCAGGTTCCGGCCTTTCCATACCTTTTTCAGTAGAATTGAAGTCTTCCAAACAGGCACACATTACCCAAAATGCCTCTAAAAAAGCAGTGTTGTTTGTTTTTCCATTGACAGCGGTTTTGCAGAACATTAGTATAATTTTCAGTGGAGTTTAGGGCCCGATGGGCTCAAATCAGAAAACTGCATTGGGGCCAAAGATGAGACGAATAAAACGGCTGCTTCAAACCGTGGTCTTCAGTTTGTTTGTTTGTATGGTTGGGTTTCTGACGGGTTGTGCCGGCTCACCGGGCAGAACGGTGAAAGAAGTGGATCAGCAGCACTACCATGCCATCCATTCCAACTGGCTGATGTTTCAGGAGGATATTGACGCTATTTTGATGTTGGATCAGCCAAGCCGGCTGACGCCAATGTACACCCGGTAGAAGCGGACCTGACATAACTGCAAACAAGAAAAACGCCGGCTTTTCTGACACGATGCGGCTGACCGAACAGGTCGTCAAGCAGGCATCAGGCCATGACACGGCCCCCAATGATGGGAATGACAACCCTTGCAGGTGATTGTTGAGCACATCTTAAGCATTTCCCTCTATGAGCGGCTTATTATTCTGGCTGAACTTTTCATTATCGGCGCGGTCATCTATGCCGTGCTGAATTTTCTCGAAGGAACACGCGGAGAGCGTCTGCTTCGAGGAACGGTGCTGGTGCTGGCAGTTGGCTCCCTGATACTTAACGTAGGGGTCAAGACCTTCGGAATGGAGCGGATTGCCTTCTTATTTAACGGCTTTTTGCTGGCGGTATTGGTGGTGGCCATTATCGCCTTCCAGCCGGAAATTCGTCGGGCCCTCATCCGGATTGGGCAAACCTCCCTTTTCTCGGCCAGCTCCCGGCAGCAAATCAGCCGGGGAGTGGAGGAAATCATCTCTGCGGTTTCGCAAATGGCGGCTACCCGTACGGGTGCCCTTTTGGTTATTGAAAGAAAAGTAGGCCTCGGCGAGTTTATCGAAACGGGTGTGCGGCTGGATGCCCGAATTACGGCGGAGTTGATAAAAACCATCTTTTATCCGGGTACTCCCCTGCACGATATGGCCCTGATTATTCGGGGAGACCGCCTCGTGGCCGCCAGGGTTCAGCTGCCGCTGGCGGAAGGAGAAAGTGCAGTCGGCTCCCTTGGGTCTCGACACCGGGCGGCTCTGGGACTGGCTGCCAGTTCCGATGCCCTGGTAATTGTTGTCAGTGAGGAGACGGGAATTATTTCTATTGCTTCCGATGGAAAACTGGAGCGAAATGTAACAGAATCCCAACTTCGAAAAGTGCTCAAGGAAGCCCTCGAACAGGGGGAGCAGGCGACGGAGCAGCAGGCGGACAAGCAGCAGTAATTGTTTGGGAATTTTGCAGTGGCGGCGAAATTAAAAAAAATCGCGATGGCGGCTTTCATAGCAGTCGTAATATGGGCGTGGGCCTTTCTGTCTCTGGAGAAGGAAACCTCGCTGTTTGGCTCCGTCGAACTGTCGCCGAGCGCTGAGCCCGATTATTTCGTTACCTTTGAAGACGGCAAGAGCCGGCTGGCTGTGAAAATCACCTTTCGCGGTGCGCCGGCGAAGATAGCAGAACTGGAAAAACGGCATCGCGCCCCCGACGCCGACCCCTATCGGGAACGGCTGGATTTTTACTATGACCCCAAGGAATATGGACATACCCAGCCGGGAACATACCAAATTTCTCTGGAGGAATTGATCCGCCGAGGAGTGCGGGTGCGGGCACTGGCTCTGTCTGTGGTGGGTTGCGACCCTGCCAGTATTCAGGTGCAGGTGCAGCGGCTGGTTTTGAAGGAAGTGCCGGTGGAGGTCAGAGATGAAGCCAACCAGCTGCTCGTCCCGGAGAGCGTCGAACCTGCGACGGTCCCGATGTATGTTCAGGAAGGAAAAGAAACGGCCGCTCGGGTGGTGCTCACAGCCAACCAGATCGAGACCGCTCGTTTTCGGCCTGTTCGAGAACGGCCGTTTATTGTGTTGGGGCCCGGCGAAAAACGGCAGTATGCCTCCCAGACTGTGTTGGTAAGAATGCCCTCCTCGCGGCCTCTGGAAGCCCAGGTCTTTCAGACTACCTCCGACCGCATTGGATTTATTATGCCGGCGGAGCTGGTCGGGGCGTACAAAGTGGAGATCCTGGATGATTTAAAAACCATTCATTTCCGCTCGACTCCGGAGGCGAAAACTCAATATCAGCAGCAGCCGTATCATCTGCTGATTCAAATCCTCCCCGGCGATCAGCTGCTGGAGCAGACCCCGCCCCGTCCGGTGATTTATAATTTCCCTCAGGATTTGCTCCGGCGCGGATTGATTGAGGCACCGGACCCGCCGGCAATGGTGCGGGTTCGTCTGATTCCGGTTAGTTCTTCTCCGGCCCCTCTGCCGGTTCCTTAGAAGCAGGCCTGAAGAATAAGATAGCTGTTTCCACAGTCATCCAGCAGGCCAGCAGAAACACCGCCGCCCCTAAGCCGGCCAGGAGCCAGTTCTGCTGCCGGTAATAACTGATTTCATTGAGAACCATTGCCCAGCCGGTCAGCAGGAGCATCAGCACACAAGGAATGGCGGCAGCAAGATGTTTTTTCCCGCCGCTGCGTTTCAGATACATTGTAACCACCAGAAGCGCCAAAGCTGCCAGCAGCTGGTTGACCGTTCCGAACAGCGGCCACAGCCGCAGAGCACCGCTGGCATCGGCTCCAAAAGTAATCTTGCCGCCGGAGGTATGGATAAAGGCCACCGCAGCGGCCGTGAGCACCGCCAGCGTAGTGGCGGTCCAGCGGTTGGCCAGCCGCGGCAGTTTGAAATCGAAAGCCAGTTCTCCAATGACGTACCGCTGAATGCGGACGGCGGTATCCATGGTTGTACCGGCAAACGAAGAGACAAACATGCCCATAATCGCTGCCCCCAGAATCGCCGGAATCCCCAGGGCCGAAAGTATATTGGAAGCCCCAAGAACCACCGGCTCCAGATTGCTCCCTAACCCTCGCCCTTCCATCCAGCCGGTGTAGAAGTGGTCCCAGGCCGCTCGTCCGCTTAAATTGCCGCTGCCCAACCCGACGCCGGCTGCAAGGCAGAGGATTATCAAAACAGCCAGCATTCCCTCCACAAGCATCGAGCCGTATCCGATGAACTGCGCATCAGTTTCGCGTGAAATCTGTTTGGGGCTGGTGCCGCTGGCCACGAGGGAATGAAATCCGCTGATAGCGCCGCAGGCGATGGTTACAAACATCATCGGCACCAGCGGAGGCACATCGGCAAAGCGGGGATGATACGCCGGTGCAGTCAAATGAAACTGCTCGTACCGAAAGGCCGCCGCAGGAACGGAAAGCGCCAGCACGCCCATAATAAGAAACAGCTGCCAGGCGTTGATATAATCACGCGGCTGAAGCAGGGTTGTTACCGGCAGGGTCGAAGCAAAATAGCAGTAGACAAGCAGCAGCAGAGTCCAGGTTCCTGTAGAAGGAATGGGCCAGGAGTCCAGAAACGCAAACAGACTATGGCCGTACTGACTCTTCCAGAAACTTTCCAGCCAGGCCCCGAGGGCCACTGTCGCATACATCGCAAGCACAGCCAGAAAAGTCGAGGACTTCAGCGAAGCATTTTTCTTGTAAATCGCCCAGCCGAGGGCAACGGCGATAGGAATCTGCAGCCAGACAGAAAGAATGCATTCCGGATAAAGTTTGAATACCGTCGCAATGACCACACCGAAGACGGCGATGATAATCAGCAGTGCCAGAAACACAATCAAGAAGAAAATCAGCCGGACACGTTTGTTAATATAGCGGGCGGCAATTTCCGAAACGCTTTTGCCTTCATTGCGGAGGGAAATCACCAGCGTGCCGAAATCGTGCACGGCCCCCATCAGAATGCAGCCGAGGGTAACCCACAGAATAGCCGGCAGCCATCCCCAGATAATGCCGATGGCCGGCCCCACAATAGGCCCTGTGCCGGCGATGGAGGTAAAGTGATGACCGAAGATAACTTCTTTGCGGGAAGGGACATAGTCCACGCCGTCTTCCAGTTGTCGACTGGGCACTGCGGCTTGCGGGTCAAGTTTGAAGATTTTGCGCGCCAGAAATCGCCCGTAGGTATGGTAAGCAAGCAGATAGCCGGCCCCGCATACGACCATCAAAAGAAGTGCATCCATAATCAGTCTCTCTTTCCGAATGAATAAGGTCTCTTCTTTTTGCGGTATTTATTTTTACTTCCCCACGCAGTCTTTTTCAAGGAAAGGTTTTTCGGACTGATATTGCCGCAGCCGCTCTTCGATGCCGGTTCGGAGGGCATCTGTGTCGTCGGCGAGCAGTTGGAGGGCTTGTTCGGCAAGCATCGCCGCCCGCTGAAAATCTCCGCAGGCGGCATAAGCGGCCGCCAGAATATCCAGCTGCCGGGGGGTGATTCGGCTGGAAAGAGCGCACAGCCGCTGCGCCAGTTCGAGCGCCTTTTCGGGCTGACGGATGGATTCGTCCGCACATACGGCCCGTGTCCATGCCAGATTTTCAAGAGCCGGCAGGAAATAGGGATTTGCGCCGAGGGCCTGCTGCCATAAATCGACGGCCTCGGCGGGACGGCCCTGCTGAAGGCGGATTTCCCCCAGTTCCGTGAGCACGCGGGCATGATGAGGATTGCTTCGCAAGCACTCCTGAAAATATTGTTCGGCCGTGTCCAATTGTCCCATTTGCTTATAGACGGCCCCCAGATAGCCAAGCACCTCCTCGCGGCGCTGGGGATGGTTCAAAAGGGCCTTCTGAAGATACGAAAGGGCCGCCGTATAGTCCTTTTTTTGCAGATAGAACGAGCCGAGATTGACCGCCGCCTGATACAGTTTGGGGTGGCGCTGAAGCACCGACTCGGTCATTTCAATCGCCCGCTCTATCTGCCCAAGTTTGGCCAGACGATAGGCAAGGTTGATTTCGAGGGTCGGGTTGTCGCCCGTTACACGAATTGAGTGTTCGAAAAGCGTGAGGGTGTTCTGCCAGCGGTATGTCTGCATCCATGAGACAAACAGAAAGGCACCGATGCTTAGCATAAAAGCAGCGGCGGACAGCATCGTCCGAAGGCGGTTTCGGCAGGCCCACTGACGGACGGACCAAAGAACGGCAATATTAATTCCGATGGAAGGCAAATATGTATAACGATCCGCCATACAGTGCCGGCCGATTTGAACAAGGCCGATCACAGGAAGCAGCGTAATCACATACCAGAACCATCCCGTAAAAATCCACCCTCGTTTCCGGATTTGAGTGCAGGCGGCCGCGCTGACTGCACCAAGCCCGAATAATGCCGCCGCCAGCCGCAGCGGATGAAACTGAGGCCAGAATGGATACAGAATCGAAAGCCCCGCCGGCCAGATCATTTTCCACAGATAGCGAAAATAGGAAAGGGCCGCATTTTCCAGGCGAATCGGAAACGGGCAGACCGCCCAGTCACTGACGGCCCCGCCGTGTTTTTGTGCATACAAAAGAATCAGACTGAATAGAAAAGAAATGGCGAAGAAAGGGAGTTTTTCAGCAAAGAGTCGAGCCGCATCCTGCCTTTGCCGGAACCGTCCCAGCGGCCAAACATCCAGCAGAAGAAACAGAAACGGCCAGGTGACAATCATTCCTTTGGACAGCAGGCCCAGAAGGAAAAAAACGATGGTCAGACCGTATCGGCAAAAAGCCGGCCGCCGCGCATAAGCCGTGTAGGCCCACAGCGCAAGGATGCCGAAGAAGCCGCAGAGCACATCTTTACGCTCGGCTGCCCAGGCGACGGATTCCACGCGGAGCGGATGAACGGTCCACAAAAGCGCCGCCGCCGCACTGCTCCAGAAAGCGCCGGTCAATCGGTACAGCCATTCAAACAAAATCAGGGCAGTGAGCATGTGAAGCAGAAGACTGCTCAAATGATGGCCGGCCGGGTCCAGCCCGAACAGTTCGACATCCGCCATGTGGCTCAGCAGCGCCAGCGGATGCCAGTTGCCCATAAAGAAATGTGTAAAGGCCCATTGCACCGATTCTTTGGTCAAACCCATCCGCACATAGGGATTATCGACAATGTATTCGGTATCATCAAAATCGATAAAATCATTGCCGAGAATATTGCTGAAGGCCGACCAGGTCAAAAGCACCAGCAGGCATATAAAAAGCGGATGCCGAAAACGCTGAACAAAACAAGCCGCCTTGCAGGAAGATTCGGGCTCAGGTTTTGTCGTTTTCTCTGTCATCAGCGGCGGAACAGAAAATGACGATTATTCTTCCTTTTTTCCAGTAGTTTTTGGACGCAGCAGGAGCCGTATCGGAACCTCTTCAATTCCAAGGAGTTCTCCAAACTGGTGGACCAGATGCCGCTGGTAAGCCGGGTCAAACAGGTTGAGGCGGTTGACAAACAGCAGCAGTGTGATCGGCCGCACGGCCACCTGCGTGGCATAATAAATTCTTGGCGTCAGACCCCGGCTGTATCCGCCGGCCTTCTCCTCTTCAATCTGGCGGACAACCTTGTTGAGTTTGGCTGTCGGGATTTCCACAGAGGCCTGCTTAAACAACTCCATTGCCAAATCCAGCACACTTTGAATGTTTTTCCCTTCGAGGGCCGTGGTGAAGGCAATCGGCGCATGACGAAGGCCGGCCATTGTCTTCTCGAGGTAATCCGCATAGTCTTGCGAATGGGCCTTACCCTTGGCCAGGTCCCATTTGTTGATGATGAGGATGCAGGGCTTGTATTCATCCTGAATCAAATGAGCCAGTTTTTTATCAACATCCGAGACCGGCTCCGTCGCATCCATCATCAGCAGAATCACATCCGCCCGTCGGATGCTGCGGAGCACACGGGTATAGCCGTAGAACTCAATATCGTTCTGCATACGGCTTTTTTTTCGTACGCCGGCGGTATCAATTATCACAAAACACCGTCCGTCTTTTTCGAAGCGGACATCGACGGCGTCGCGGGTTGTGCCTGGGATTTCGCTGGTGATGACGCGAGGCGCCCCCACGACCGCATTCAGAAAGGTGCTTTTGCCTACATTGCGGCGGCCGACAATAGCCAGTTTCATCTCGGCCTCTTTCGGCGTTTCCGCAGGCAAATGGCTCAAGGCCTCTACGATGCGGTCCAGCAGTTCCGTTCGGTTGATTTTCTGCTCGGCGGAAATACAGATGGGCTCCCCAAAGCCCAGTTTGCCGAACTCGCCTGCGCCGGCCAGCTGGGCAGGACTGTCGGCCTTATTGGCGGCCAGGATAACCGGCAGATTGTGCTTTCGCAGAAGGGCGGCTATTTCCGTGTCAAGCGGCGTCAGACCCTCGCGAATATCCGCCAGAAACACGACCAGATCGGCGCTGCCGATGGCCTGCAAAATCTGGTTTTCAACGTGCTCTTCCAGGGCGTCCGCGTCCACAATGCCCCAGCCGCCGGTATCTACCAGCTCAAAGTAGCGCTCGGCGTGGCAAAGAATGGTGCTGATCCGGTCGCGTGTTACGCCGGCTGTCGGGTCAACAATGCTGATGCGCTCGCCGGCCAGCGAGTTGAGCAGACTGCTCTTGCCGACATTCGGACGTCCGATAATAGCCACAACCGGTAAAGCCATACCTTCATTGCTCCGCGAAAAAGATTTTGGATTCCTAAATTCCGGATTATACTGTAAACCGATGGTTTTTCAAGAGATAACACGAAACTCGACGATGGTTGAAAAGAGAAGAATCCTTTCATATCAGAATTTGGAAAGGAGTTTTTGTGGAAAATCCGCGAAAAACAAAGCCGTGTCCATTCTGCGGCGAGATGATTCTTGCAGATGCCGTGAAATGCCGTTATTGCAAAGAGTTCCTGACGGAGGATGAGGATTCGCTGCCGGTCTCGCACCATGTGGGCGGGCTGCGTCGGCCAATCCGGCCGGCCCCTTCAGAAACACCGGCGGCTCAGAAGACCGATTCAGGGCCGGCCTGCACAACTCCGATGCGGGTGGTGCCTTCTTTGTGGGGAATGGCCGGCACCTTCTTATCCGGTTTGCTGATTGCGGCCGTTGGGATTGCTCTGATGATACCCTTTGAAAAATATTTGGGAGAGCAGACGGCTGCGCAGGAATCAGTGCGTCTGGCTTGCAAGGCCGCTCATTGGGCAGGGGCGCTGTTCGTCGTAGTGGCTCTAATGAAGATTTTGTACAAGGCGCTGTATTTAAAGAGCATTCTTTATCAGATAACGCCGGACCGAATTGAGTGGAATCGCGGCGTTTTCAATCGAAAGGTGGACAATCTGGATATGTTTCGGGTGATTGATATCAAACTGCATCGTTCTTTGCTGGATTGCCTGCTGGGTATCGGGAAGGTTACCTTGATGACGCAGGACAAGACCGACCCTGTCTTTGAGTTTGAAAAAGTCCGCCGGCCGCGTGAACTTTATGATTACATTAAATCCGCTTCGTTAGTAGCCGACCGCAAACATGGCGTTGTCCATCTTGAATGAGTCAGCTCGGACGAAAGGCGGCCGGATAGTGCCGAATCTGCGGCGGACCCTGCCTCGGAAGAATGACCGTAATCACATCGAACCGCAAAGGGCAATCGGAGAGTTTGTATTGTCTCAGAAAGCACTTTGCGGTTCGGATGAGTTTTTGCTGTTTTCGATAGTTGACGGCGGAGACCGCCGGGGCAAACGCTTCGCTTCGCCGGGTCTTCACTTCTACAAAAGCAATAGTGCCGCTGCGGCTGGCGGCAATCAAGTCGATTTCACCGCTGCCGGCGGCGAAGTTCCGTGCCAGCATCTGCCAGCCGTTTCGCCGAAGAAATCGTTCGGCCTGGCGCTGTCCCCAGCGTCCGAGTTTCTTCGGATCGGCCAGCAAACGCGCACGGGTGCCGAACAGAAACATTCACCGCCTCTGCCGGCTATGTAGTGGCTGTGTGTTTGCTGTGCCGCTTGGGCAGCCGCACGCTCTTGCCGCTGCGCTCCCGGAGGTAGTAAAGTTTGGCACGGCGCACCTTGCCGCTGCGGAGCGGCTTGATGTCCACAATGTTGGGCGAATGAAGCGGAAAAGTACGCTCGACGCCTTCGTCGCTGACGATTCGCCGGACGGTAAACATCTCATTCATTCCCCGTCCTTTGCGGGCAATTACAATGCCGCTGAAAACCTGGACGCGCGTCTTGCCGCCTTCTTCGATGCGGCAGTGCACATCCACGGTGTCTCCGATTTCGAAATAGGGAATCTCTTTTTTGCGGCTTTTATTTTCAACTGCGTCTATCAAATCTTTTTTCACGGTTAGTTCTCCTGCTTTTATTGTGTTTCAGAGTCTTTCCTGTTTTTCTTACGGGCTTCGTACTGTTCCCACAAGTCCGGTCGAAATTGCCTGGTTCTCTCGATGCGCTGCTGATTTCGCCACTGAGCAATCCGCCCGTGATCCCCGCTGAGGAGAATGTCCGGGACTTTCATCCCTTCAAACTCTTCCGGCCGGGTGTACTGGGGGTATTCGAGCAGTCCCTCACTGAAGGATTCATCAGCGGCGGAAGCCCCGTCGCCCAGTGCGCCGTCGAGCAGACGGACGACAGCATCAATGACCACCATAGCGGGCAATTCGCCGCCGGTAAGTACATAATCGCCGATCGACAGCTGCTCGGCTCCCAGACCGATGCGGATGCGTTCATCGAAGCCCTCGTAGCGTCCGGCAATCAGAATCAGCCGAGGTTCGCGGCTGAGGGAGACGGCCTTTTCCTGAGTAAACAGCCGGCCCTGCGGGCTCAGCAGCAGCACTCGTCCCGGCTCCGCAGCCGCCGCACGAACATGCCGGAAGGCCTCAAAGACCGGCTGGCACATCATCACCATTCCCGGCCCGCCCCCATAGGGCTTGTCATCCACCTTGCGGTATTTGTCTGTGGTAAAATCTCGAATATTCCAAAGAGCAATTTCAACGATACCCTGCTCCTGTGCCCGTTTCAGAATCGAGTGGTTTAAAGGCGACTCGAACATCTCCGGAAACAGAGTCAGGACATCGATTCTCATACAAATTCGGGCTTAATTGCCGTTGCCCTTTTTTTGTTCGGTCAGAAGACCGGCCGCGGCTTTTTCCGCCTTGGTAAACGGCACGCCTTTCTTGCGGGCGATTTCAAGGGCCCGCTGCCGCCGTTTCAGTTTTTCTTCATAATCCAGACAGGAAACACCCTGCTTCTTCAGTATTTGCGCTACCGTGTCGGAAGCCAGAGCACCTTGCCCAATCCAGTAGCGAACCCGCTCGAGGTTGAGAACCACCTGCTTGGCGGGGTCCTTCTCGATGGGGTCATAATGGCCGAGTTTTTCGAGGATTCGTCCGTCGCGCGGCGTGCGAACCTCCACCGCATTGATGCGGTAGAACGGCCGGTGCCGCCGACCCATTCGGGTCATTCTGATTTTTACTGCCATGTCTGTTTTCCTTTCTTTTTATGATCAATTTTTGCCGTCGGCCCAATGCCGAGGGCAAAACAGGTTTTCAATCCATTCCTGGGCAGAAAGTAATCTGCCCTACACCGTTTTTTTACCTGCCTTCTTTTTCTGAAGGGCATAGCCGTTCAGAAAAATGGCCAAAAGAGCCGGGTCCGCGTCGGCCTGACGGGCCAGCCGCTCTACCTGCTGCTGACTCAACTGCTCGGCCGTCTCTTTTTCTTCCGGCGTCATCCGCATCACCGCCCGTGCCAGCTGCTCATACTCCCCTCGGCTGGGGGCCTGAAGGATCGCCAGTTCGCTTTGCCCGTCTATCCCCGCAAAGCAGGTGCGAATCTGCCGGCCGTATGGGTCATCAATGAAGCGTTCCAGGGCTTTTAAATATTCCTCGACCGTCATCTTAACGCCGCTGTTTTTTCCGCCGGGGCGGCCGTTTTCGCGTCGAACGCTGTTTAACTTTCCGTCCGCCGTTTAAGGCGCTGAACATATCCACTTTGCCGGTAAATAAACTTTTAAAGCCGCCCATGGCTCCGCCGGAAAGAGACTTCATCAAGTCGCGGGTGCGCTTGAAGGTTTTAATCAGGGATGCAACTTCCTGCGCATCGCGGCCGCAGCCGCGGGCAATGCGGCGACGCCGCGAAGCATCAATGATGTCCGGGTCCCGCCGCTCCTCCGGCGTCATCGAATGAACAATCCCTTCCATCCGGTCGATTTCCCGCTCGTCCACATCCAATTCGCCCAACTGGCCCATTCCGGGCAGAAGTTTGAGCATGGAAGCGATGCCGCCCATTTTTTTGAGGGTCTGCATCTGCTTTAAAAAGTCATCGAAACCGAAGGTGCCTTTGGCCATTTTGACCTGCATTTTCTGGGCCTCTTCGGCATCGAATTGTTCCTGGGCCTTTTCGACGAGGGTGACTACATCGCCCATGCCGAGGATTCGTCCGGCCATCCGGTCGGGGTGAAACTCCTCGAGTTTGTCAAGTTTTTCGCCGACGCCGATGAACTTGATGGGTTTGCCGGTAACGGCTTTGACGCTCAGGGCTGCACCGCCGCGGGCATCGCCGTCCAGTTTGGTCAGGATAACGCCGTCCAGTTCCAGCCGTTCATTGAAGGCCTTGGCTGAATTGACGGCATCCTGGCCGGTCATGGCATCGCAAACCAGATAAATCTGATGAGGGCTGACGGCCTTGGCGATGTTTTCGATTTGCTGCATCATTTCTTCATCAATGTGAAGACGGCCGGCCGTATCAAGCACCACAACATCGCAGCCGTTCTGGCGGGCATACTCGATGCCCTTGCGGGCAACCTTGACGGCGTCGGAGGTGTCGCGTTCGGTATAAACAGGCACCCCGATTTGGTTTCCAAGCGTTTCGAGCTGGTCGATAGCAGCCGGACGCTGAAGGTCGTCGGCAACCAGACACGGCTTTTTGTCTTTGGCTATAAGATATTGAGCCAGTTTGGCAGCGGTGGTGGTTTTGCCTGAACCCTGCAAGCCCGCCAGCAGAATCACCGTCGGCCCAGGCGAGACGAAATAGATGCGGGTATCGACAGGCCCCATCAGTTTCACCAGTTCGTCGTGGACGATTTTAACCATCACCTGACCGGGCCGAAGACTCTTGATCACCTCGGCACCAAGGGCCGCCTGCTGAACATCTTTGCAGAACTGTTTTACGACGTGGTAGTTTACATCGGCCTCAAGCAGGGCCTTGCGCACTTCGTGCATCGCATCGGAGACGTTGGCCTCCGTGATGCGCCCCCGTCCGGAAAGCGAATGAAAAATCGAATTAAACTTACTGGTTAAGGCGTCAAACAATTCTTGGTACTCCGGTTTTGCTTCCAACCAAAGATGAATCTGCGCAGGGACTCCCTGCGAAAACGAAGAATTGTACGGAAAAGAAACGCTTTTTGCAAGGACAAAAGCCCGCTGGCGGCGAAAAAGGCGCTTTCTTTTCTATAACAAGATTTTCCCCATCTCTTTCTGGGATAATAAAGCGTTCACACCTGCTCTTGCTATTTTGTTCAATTTCAGGATAATTGGCAAAAAGTTTATCCATGGGAAAGGATTTCAAAATGAACAATTTCGAATTTTTTAATCCGGTTCGTATCGTTTTTGGAAAGGGGAACATTCCTAATGTCGGCAAGTATATCCCAGCCGGTAAGAAAGTAATGATGATATACGGCACAGGTTCGATTAAGAAAAACGGCGTTTATGAGCAGGTGGTTCAGGGATTAAAGGGGTTTCGGTGGGTCGAGTTTTCCGGAATCGAACCCAACCCGCTTTATGAGACATGTATGAAGGCCGTCGAGAAAATCAAGACAGAAAAGGTTGACTTTCTTCTGGCGGTCGGCGGCGGGTCGGTGCTGGACGCGACCAAATTCATTGCAGCCGCCTGCTGTTATCAGGGTCTCGATCCCTGGGAGATTCTTGCCACCGGCGGTGCCTGCGTAAAATCGGCTCTGCCGCTGGGCGATGTGCTGACGCTGCCGGCCACCGGCTCGGAAATGAACGCCAACGCCGTCATCTCCCGCCGGAGCAGTCAGGAAAAACTGGGCTTTTACAGCCCGCTGGTTTATCCGGTTTTTTCTATTCTGGACCCCGAAGTGACCTATTCCCTGCCGAAAAAGCAGTTGCGCAACGGGCTGGTCGATGCCTTTGTCCATGTGATGGAGCAGTATGCAACCTACAGCGTAAATACCCCTCTGCAGGACCGTCAGGCCGAGGCGGTCGTCCGAACACTTCTGGATGTGGCCGACGACGTGCTCAACAAACAGGATTATGACAGTCGGGCCACCTTTATGTGGTCGGCTACGTGGGCTCTCAACGGAAGTCTGAGCCGCGGCGTCGTCGAAGATTGGAGCACCCACGGCATCGGCCATGAACTGACCGCGTTTTTCGGCGTGGCCCATGCCGAATCGCTGGCGATTGTTTTACCCGGCGTCTGGAAGCATCAGTTTGAAAACAAAAAAGGCAAACTGGCTCAACTGGCCCGACGGGTCTGGCATATCACCGAAGGCGACGAAACCTCGCAGGCGAAGGCAGCGATTGAAAAGACGGTTCAGTTCTTCCATTCCATCGGCATGCCCACTCAGTTAAGCGACTTCGGGATTTCGCAGGCCGATATTCAAAAAGTGGTAGAGCGTTTCCGTCAGCGCGGCACGCTGATGGGAGAACACAACAACATCGGCGCTCCGCAGGTGGAAGAAATTCTGAACCTGTGCCTCTAAAGAATGCTGTTTTTGGAGCAGCAGATAAAATCCGTTGTTTTGTCAGCCGGAGCCGGTGCTTTTGTGTTTGAGTTCTTTAGTACCTGATTTTGGCCCCTTCGGGCTTTTCTGTCTGCTCACGGATTTCGACTCGTTCTACAGGGCTGCTGTAGCCGATACTATACTTGCCGTCGCCGAGGTCGAGCAGAAAGAAGATAAGGGATTCTTCACTTTGAGAGATTGGTTTCTTCCCTTCCCGTTTGGCATCGTCGAAGAATTCCCTGGCCACACTCCGGCTCATCAGGGCGGTGCGGTCGAGTACATTGACAGGATAGTCAGTGATGAGTTCCTGGAGGCGCCTGCGTGTCAGATGCACTGCGCCGGCCAACGGAATCGGCCGGCCTGCTTTGTCCTGCCTGTCCCACGTGTCGCCATAGGCATCGACCGTGCGGATATACACACTGCCTGATTTTGTGTAATACTTGTACTGCATTGTACCCCCTTTGGATGGGTTGATTTCTCCCCTCCGTGGTGATTATCGCAGCCATCAAATTGAGGATATTATAACAAAAACAGGCCGGCTGTTTTTGGCTTTGCTGTGGTTTTTCACGGCTGTTTGATTCTGCTGTTTTCCAGGCCCGTCTTTATAGGACATTGGGGTGATTTTGCCCGAAAATTTTTTGTCTTGTCTGCAGCAGCCCGCAGCATTGTGCCGGCGGTGTTTACGGATTTGCCGCACCCGCCCAAATGGACTCATCGGGCTGGGCCTGCGAATCCCGCAGCGTATTCCCCGGAGAGGTGGTATCACGCAAATCTTTCAGCCGCGCATCAGACAAATCCAGCCGATACATTAACTGGTTGTAATCGTACCGCGGCGTCGCCTGCTTTTCATCGCAGGAAAAGGTGGTGCTGTAGGTTCCTTCCAAATAAATAATCCGCCCGTTGTCCCGGTCAAAATACGGGTGCTGCTTGGGGTTGTAGAGCGAATACCGGTTGTGTGTAATAATTTTCTTAGCGCAGGTCCATGGCCCTGCCGGCGTGGGTGCCTCGGCGTACCAGACCTCGCCCAGGTAGGAATGCTCGCCTTTGAGTTGATTGAAAATCATAATCCATCGCTGCCGCCACCGGTTCCAGCAGACAGAGCCGCCGTGCGGTGTAATCGGCTTGCGGCTGTCTATATCTGTCATCTGATCCTTTTGATGCTCCTGTTCAAGGGCCTTCTGGGCTGCCTGCCGGCCGCCTATCTGCTGACACAATTTTCCGAAAGCGATCCATCGGCTATTCGTTTGTCCGGCCGGCTGTCCAAGGGCGGTAAGCACTTCGTACTGATTCGGGTCTGCCGCCGCATGGAACGTCGCCTGCACCCGCATCCGCACCGACAGCGGAAAAGGCACGGCAAAATACCAATATAAAACCCCTTCCGAGCGCACCGGTATCGGATGGCCGCACGCCGGATAGGGCATTAACTGCTGACTGTCCCGCAGAATCGGTTCAAAGCGATTGGCCGCCTCATTGAACATCCCGATTCCCCGCTCATAGAAATGCCCCAGGTCTTTCATTCTGGCAAAGTGGCAAAGCATCTTTTCCTGCCCCTCTGCGTCCGGGACGGTTATCAGGCCGTCAATCCACACCATCCCAGGCCCGGTAAGGGGAAACATCGGTTTGCTGAAGCCGCTCTCATCGACGAAATAAGTTAGGTCAACTCCGTACTCCGGGTCCAGCCCGCCTTTGCCCGGCAATTCGCTGACGGCTCCGGCAGTGGCAAAATGCCCAAGGGCATAACTCAGCCGGGCGGTATCACCCCAGAACCAGTACAGCCGGCCTTTGTACAGGCAGTTATTCACGGAGTCCTGCCCGCAGACCTGGGCATTCAAAAGCGGCTGCCGAATCGGCACACGGCGGCCGGCAAGTACGCTGTCGCGGTAAATCCCCTGACCGGTCAGACGATACAGCCGTTCTGCAATCTGGGTGCGTTTCAGCTTTATCACGGCCGTCTTGCCGGACTGGGTATCCAGCGCCACTCCCCGTATCCCAAAACCGTCGGCGGCAAACTCATAGCCGGGACATTCAACAAAGAAGAAAACCTTTTGCCCCATCAGGCCAATCTCGTCAAATGCGGCTATCCCGCCGCTGTCGGTGAAAAGCCGAATCTGGCTGGTAGTTCGCAGTTCTACCAGCGGGATCCCGCGACCGGTCTGCTCGTCGAGGGCTTCAATAAAAAAAGGGCCTGTAACCTCCGCCCGGCAAAACAGGGAAAACAGGAGCATAGCCCATGCGGCCGAAAAAACCTTCCAGGAAAGAAAACGGTTCATAGAAATGGTCCTTGGGATTCTTTTGTCTTTTCCATTGGAAAGCACTGTATCCCTTTTGCGGCAGACCGTCAAGAAATTCCAACTTGCCCCTTGCAGAAGGCGGCCGGGGAAGGTATCCTGCTTTTGCAGTTTTTGGGGATGAAGAATGAAACCAGCATCTGTCCCTGTACTGGATATTGTTCATTCAGTCGCGGGTTCTTTGCCGTTTTTGCAAAAGCGGCCGAACCCAAATTCTGATTTTGCCGGCCTTCCCTCTTTCCTGTGCCGCGAAAACAAAGTATTCTGTTGTTCATTTGAAAAAGCGATAAAGATCATCAGACAGCCAGCATGAACGGAGACTATGTATGAAACAGACAAAATGGTTTCTTTCAGTCGGAATCTTGTGTGCAATTCTTAGCGGATGCGGAACCTCGCAAACAAAAGACGTCTGCTCGCAGATTGCCTGGGGCAGCCACGCCGCTGTCACGCCGCAGCCGCGAGGAGATGACTGGTGGAAGCAGCGGCATCAGCAGATTCTTGAGCAGGTTCACCAGAAGCAGCCGACGGTAATCTTTATCGGCGATTCCATCACGCACGGCTGGGAAAACAAAGGCAAGGCCGTTTGGGAGAAGTACTACAGTCAGTATGATGCCCTCAATCTTGGTTTCAGCGGAGACCGGACCGAGCATGTGCTCTGGCGGCTGGAAAACGGCGAGATTGACGGCATTTCCCCCAAGGCGGCGGTGCTGATGATTGGAACCAACAATGCCAGCCGGGAGCAATATACACCCGAGCAGATTGCCGACGGTATCCAGGCGATTGTCTGCACGCTGCGGACCCGGCTGCCGCAAACCAAAATCCTGATTCTGGCGATTTTCCCGCGCGGCTCCGATGAACAGCGCAGGAACAAAACGCAGGATGCCGCCTATAATCCGCTCTGGGCCAAAAATGACCAGGTGAACCGGATAATTTCCGAACTGGCGGACGGCCGAATGATTTATTACCTGAACATCAATCAGGCCTTTCTCAACGAGCAGGGCGTGCTGACGCGCCGGATAATGCCGGACCTGCTGCACCCGGAAGAAGAGGGCTATCGTCTGTGGGCGGAGGCCATGAACCCGGTGCTTGAGCAGCTGCTGAAGTAAACATTGTCAGTCCGGATTGCCGGCGGAAGGACAGTACTGGGCAATGGGGCAATGGGTGCAATTGGGCTTGCGGGCTGTGCAGCAGGCGCGTCCGTGAGCGACAATGCAGTGGCTGAATTTCGTCCAGCCGCCGTATTTGTCTTTCGGGACGATTTCCATCAGGTCAAATTCAAGTTTGACCGGATCGGTTTGGCTGGACAGCCCCAGCCGGCGGGCCAGCCGAAGCATATGGGTGTCGCAGATAAGGGCCGGCTTGCCGAAGCAGTTGCCGAGAATGACATTGGCGGTTTTGCGGCCTACCCCCTTCAGTTGGAGAAGTTCTTCCATCGTATCGGGAATCTGCCCGTTGAATTTTTCGAGAATGCTTTGGCAGGCGGAACGGATGGCTTCGGCCTTGTTGTTATAAAAGCCCGTGGAGCGGATGTCTTCCTTCAGTTCTTCAATCGGCACCTTTAAATAATCCTCCGGCCCGCGGTATTTCTGAAACAGTTTGGCGGTCACCTGATTGACGCGCTCGTCGGTACATTGCGCCGCCAGAATCGTCGCAATCAGCAGTTCGAAAGGGGTTTTGTAATTCAGAGTAACCTTCGCATCCGGATAGGTCCTGACAAGAATCGGGAAGATGTTCAGCACCCGCCGGCGGGCCTCTTCTTTATTCGTAGAAACAGACTTTTTCTCTTTGGCCGTCAATCCGTTCCTCGCGGAGTTATCCTGCTGTATTCTTGAACCAGTAGAACAGGGAAACCAGCGAACCAAACATCTCATCATCAATTGGAATGCTGCCGAAGGTGCATCGGCCGGCCTGATAATCGTCTATAAATTTCAGGCATCCGTCCGGATCGAACAGCTCACGGACAGCAGCGGAGCCGGCAAGGATTTCCCGCATGTCCGCAAACAGTCGGCGGTCTTCTGTGAACATTCCCGCCATACTGCTTCGGAGGATCGGCGGGTGCACCCAGAGTTTGGACACCAGAGAAAAGGGCAGCCGCTTGCCTATGGCGCGGGCCGCCTTTTTGCGGAAGGAGAGACGGTAGCACTCCATTCTGCCGGACAGCGGCTTGCCGGTATTGGCATAAACGATATCCCGCAATTGGGGCAGACAGCGATAAATCATGTATTGATAAAAGTTTTTCTTGTAAAGCCAGTCGGCAGGCAGCCGAAGCATCTTTTCCAGGTACGCATACCCCAAATGCGGACTGGTTCCGAACACATCCGGATGATTGCCAAGACCGCAGCAGGTAAATCCGGAATTGAAATAGACCTGAGCCCAGCCGGAGATTTTGTGGGCGGCTGTCGGACCGGATATTTCCCGCAGACTTCGGACCATCGCTGCCTTCATGGGCCGGAAGGCCTCTTCTACAATTTCTCTGCGGAATAGGCGAAGAAGTTCTTTCTTGGAAAACAGTCGTCTTTGTTCGGCATACAGTCGAATCAGGGTGTCCGTCCAGTCCGGTTCGATTTGGTAGAGGGAGTTGATATAGTCGCCTGCTGCGGTATCCCCGCCGCCGCCGCTGAGACTGTATCGAGTGGTCTTCGCCATGACCTTGACGGTTTGCCATCCTTTCAGTGAATGGTGCATCGGCTGCATACCGCCGGTCAGCCGGACAATTTCATCTGCTGCCGCAGAGGCCTCATCGGCGGATACCTGCACAACACGGTGTTCTATGTTCAGCCGCTGGCAAATCTGACGGGCCACGATGACATCAGGCGTGTCTATCTGCCGTGTATCGTTCGAAAAGGTCAATGCAAAATAGTTGCATAAACCGTGAGCTGCCCCGACCGTCAAGCGGCTGTCCAATCCGCCGCTGAGTGTTATAAAACCCGCCGGCGAACGTCTGACCTTTCTTTCGACACTTTGCCGAAACGCCTCAAAAACCTCATCGGAATACGCATCCGGCTCCAGTCCTTCGGCTGGATGATAAGCCAGCCGCCAGTACAGTTCCTTCTTCACACCGTCGCTACTGACGGACAGACAGCTGCCGGGAACAAGCCGCTCTACGCCCTGCGTATGAGTCTGCGGCACAAGGGTATGTCCGTAGCAGACGATTTGCAATACCCCCACCGGGTCGGGACACGCCTTCCAGCCGCTCATCGACAGCAGAAAGGCAAGGTTGGAAGAAAACCAGAATCGCTCCGCCGTTTGAATATAATACAAGGGACGAACCCAATAGCGATTGTTGATAAGAAAGAGCCGGTTGTCTTTGCGATCCATCAGAACGGAAGTGAATTCCCCTTCAGAGGCTTGTATCTTTTCCGCTGTCTGTTCGGCGGAAAGCGAATCAGCCCAGTCAATCGGATATCGCAGATCGTGAAAGCCCAGGGTAAGAAGAGAAAGGTTTTCGGTCCGGCCCCACGATAATTTGAACGGCTTGATTGGCTTGTATTTAGCCATCATAAAGGCGTGCGGTCCGGCCTCCAGCAGGTATTCATACCTGCCGTCCGTTTCCTGCAGAAGAATCGGAAACGCCTTCAGTCTTTGGAAACAAAGATCTGTTTCCGGCTCTCCTTTTAAGCAAAAACAACCTGCAATCAGTGTCATCGTTTTCTTCCAGTTGCCGCTTGTGTATTATCCTATCAGGAAATTGTTTTTTTTCAAGAGGGTCGAGGAAGGAATTTGGCTCAGCTGCCGGCGAAGCTGGTCCGGCTCAAAGATGCCGCGAATCTTAATCATGGTTTTGCTGCCGGGCTCCAGCAGGATGGTGACGGGGACATTGCCGGCCTCGCCGAAGATGGTTTTCAGGTCAGCGGAGGCGGGAAAGTCCGCCTGCGTCGTGTCGGCCTGGATGGTCAGGATGCGGCGCTCCTTCAGCAGTTTGACCAGGTCGGGCTGCTGATAAACCTTCCGCTTGACCACCTGGCAGTTGGTGCACCAGTCGGCTGTGAATTGAATCAGAACAGGTCTGCCTTCTGCCAGAGCATGTTGGATAAGGTCGCGGTCATACGGCTGCCAGGGGACAGCTGCCGGCGGCTCAGCCGGCAGCAGCTGGAAGCCGCACCCAATCGCAATCGCTGCGGCAAGCAGCCGGATGACTCTCCGCCGAAAGGCAGGTGTATCCCATCGCACCCACTGCCCCCACATCCACAGGCAAAACGCAAAAATCACACCGTAAAGAAGGACTTGAATCAGCCGCTCTTTGCTCAGCGGGGTAAGAGTGAACTTGACGGCAAGAATCAAAAGCAGAAAGCCGCCGCTTTTCTTGAAGAGTTCCATCCAGACGCCAGGTTTGGGGACAAAATCGAGCAGTTTGGGAATTGAAATCAGCAAGGCATAAGGCAGCGCCATCCCGATTCCCATCAGAATGATAACCGGGCTGCTCACAGCCGGCGGCTGCGACTGAGCCCACACCAGGACAGCCCCCAGCAGGGCCCCGCTGCACGGCGTGCTCAGCAGACCCATGAAAAATCCCATCGCAATGGAGCCGGCATAGCCGCTGCCGAGCGTTTGCTGACGGCTGCTGAACGAGGCGGGGACGGTAAAAACAATCACATCAAAAAATACCAGACTGAAGAACACCAGCAGCAGGAAAAGAGCGATAACCGCGCTGGGCTGACGATAAAGAAAGTTCAGGTCAATCACAAGGCCCGTCGTTAGCGAAATCAAGGTTGATAAGACCGCAAACGCGGCAAAAAACAGAACAATCCCTCCGCAGAAGGCCAGCCCGAGCATCAGCCGGCGGCCGGCGGACTCTTTGGCCTGCATCACCAGCCGCATGATAACCAAAGGAAGAATCGGCAGCACACACGGCATCAGATTGATCAACAGACCGGCTGGAACAGCCAGAAGAAAATAGAAAAGTCGGCCTCGCTCCTCAGTGCGCTGGCCGGCAACCTTTTCTTTCCATCCGGCAAGTGTTTGGCGGAGAGCATCGTCCTTAGACGGCTGGGCTGACGGCGGCAGAGACGGCGAAGGGGCGGCGATTTCAACCACCTTCTCCAGCGTCGGAAGCCCTGCCGGATTTCCCGGAGACGGACGCAGCACGGCACGAAACGTCTTACGAATGGGCATCAGGCACAACTTGTCTGTACAGGCCAGCCCGCTGAGCGTGATTTCCACCTCTCCGGCGGTCGCCTCCGACAGCCCCGACAGTGCCGGCAGGAAAACCTTGAACCGGCCGGCATAAACATCAATATCCTGCTGAAGCGCCTCATCTCGAAACGCAGAAGGGGGCGGAAACACAGCCGGCCCAAACGAAATTCCCTCCGCACGGGCAGACAGCCGCAGCGCTGCACCGGGGGCCGGTGCCGTTGTGTCGGAGGCGTAGTAATGCAGCCCGTCCGTGCCGACAAACTCAGCCGTGATTCCTTTCTGCCCGTTTTGTTCATCCAGATAGAAGCGGACGCCGGAGTGTTCGGATTCGTACTCATACAGCGGGAACAGTTCCGCCGCCAAAACCGGCCGGCCGAACAGCCAGACAGCCGGCAGCAAGAGAAAAACCGGGCCAGGCCGCTTCATTTTCTGCTCCTTACAAAACTCGCTGACTTTTCCGCACAGGCAAAAATCCGGCTTGTCATTGATTGGTTTCTCCTGTCCCGTTTTCCCAAAGCCGGTTATGGTATCGGACATCAACTCGGCAAACGTCCCTTCTACGCAGGTGCTTTGCGAAAAGTTCCGGCTGTTTTTACAGGCCGGCTCTTACGGCTGCTGGGCAGGCACCGCCGGCGTGAGCCGATCGATTTTTTGGCTTACCTCATCCAGTTTTTTTTCGAGCGATTCAAGTTTTCGCAAGATGGCCTGATCCGTCGAGTCCATTCCAAGCAGATGCCGCTGGACCAGGGTGAGATATTGATCGCTGAGCCGTTCGTATGCCTCAATCATTCGAACAGTGTCGCTCTTATACTCCGGCACCGTAATGTCATATTCCCGGCTTTTTTCGGAGACCGCGGCAAACGACAGCAACCCAAGGATTCCCAAAAGAATAAGCAGAAAAAAGAGGGTTTTTGTAGAAAGAAAACTCGGTTTCATTTTCGTACCTCCACGGTATTGATTGAATTTTCTGTCTTTTTTATCGGCCGTGCGCTCCTGAAATCTTGATGAAGGGTGTCAGAAAAAGCAGTTTTCAGAAGAATGTTTTTTAAAGAGAGGACGTAGGCAGAACCACCGGTTGGGAAGGTTATTGAAATATCTCCGCCAGAGCAGACAGGATGTCCGCCGGCTCGGCCATCCGTCCGGGTCCTTCCGTTCCGCAGGCCAGTCGGCCGCTGGCAGGCCCCACAAACCAAACATGGCGGTTCCGAAGCACCTGAACATTTTGCTGAGTGGCGGGATTCGACCACATTCGGCTGTTCATAGCCGGCGCCATCAAAATCGGCTTTTCCCAGGCGGCACAGAGGGTGGTGCTCAGCAGGTCATCGCACAGCCCCAAAGCGGCCTTGGCAAGGATGTCGGCGGTAGCGGGTGCCACCACCAGCACATCAGCCCACTCGGCCGTCTGGATATGACCGATGCAGAAATCTTCAGAAGATGACCACAGGTCCGTATAAACGGGCTGTCCGGTCAGCGACTCAAAAGTCTTGGCGGTAATCAGTTTTTGGGCGGCCGCCGTCAGAATCGTCCGGGTCAGGCCGCCGGCGGCGGTCAGTTTACTGGCCAGATCGGCGGCTTTGTAAGCCGCAATTCCGCCGGCAACGCCCAGAACGATTTTTTTACCGTGAAAGACCGAACGCTCAGCCGTCATGGGTCAAACACCGCTAAAAAGGTTCTTTTTTCGTCTTTTCAGGGGAGCCGTAGTCGGGTGCGATTTTGTCGCGTTTGAGTTCTTCAATGACAATCTCCATCGGCGTTTTGCCTTCGGTATCTTCGATGAGCGGGCGTCCGCCATCTATCAGTTCCGCCAGCCGCTTCTGAATGATGGCAGCCAGTTTGAAACGGCCGCCGACTTTGTTGACAATCGCCGTGTCTTTGAGTTCTTCTATCATTGTTTATTCTCCTGGGTTTCGAGTTCTTTTTGAATAATGGAAATCACGTCTTCGACTGCTCTTTCCAGATTGTCGTTCACCACCTGATATTTGTATTCACGGGCGGCGGCCGCCATTTCCGCATCGGCCCTGGCCAGACGCTGCCGGCGGGTCTGTTCATCTTCGCCGCGGTTTCGCCCCTGCAGCCGTTCAGCCAGAACTTCCTTCTGCGGCGGCAGAAGAAAGATGGTAACGGCATCCGGGTAATGCCGCAGCACCTGGCGGGCGCCTTCTACATCAATTTCAAGCAGGGCAATCCGGCCGGCAGCCAGCGCTTCCTCAATAGGTTTTCGAGGAGTCCCGTAATAATGACCGAAGATGCACGCATGCTCCAGCAGTTCGTTGTTTTTCAGCGCACGCTCAAATTCCTTCTTGGACACAAAATGATAGTCCACCCCGTCCTGCTCGCCGGCCCCCGGCGGGCGGGTGGTCAGCGAAACACTGTGATAAGCCCCCAGCCGGCGGACGATTTCACGGCGAATGGAGGTTTTCCCCACGCCTGAAGGCCCGGATAAGATTACTAATTTGCCGCCGGTTTTTGGGGTTGTTTGTGCCATAGAAACGAGGGGGCTGTCGCCTATTCAATATTCTGCACCTGTTCTTTGATGCGGTCCACCGCACACTTGATATCAATCACATATTGAGCAATCTGGGCATCCGACGCCTTGCTGGCGATGGTATTGGCTTCCCGCAGCAGTTCCTGTGCGATGAAGTCCAGCCGCCGCCCGGCGGCTTCCTGACTGTCCAGGCAGGACTCAAAATGACTCAAGTGCGTTTCCAGGCGAATCAGTTCCTCCGAGATGTCGGAGCGTTCAGCAAAGAGAGCCACTTCACGCGCCAGAAGCGCCTGGTCCATTTCGAGCTGCGCCTGAGCCAGCAGTTCAGCCGCCCGTTTGCTGAGCCGCTGATAATATTCTTCAACGACAGCATCTTTGCGCTGCCGGATGAGATTCAGTTTTTCCCGAATCAGCGAGCAGTTGGCCCGCATGTCTTCCGCCAGCAGTTTGCCTTCCTGCTGGCGGCTTGCTTTGAGCTGCTCAAACGCCTTCAGCGTCAGCTCCAGCACGGTCTTGCGGATTTTTTCTATTGTATCCAGGTCCGGCGTTGGCGGCTGGACAATCCCGGGCAGCGCCAGCAGCGAAGACAGGTCAATGCGGAACGGCCCGATGCCGGCGGGAATCAGCGAATGCAGACGTTCAATATACGTTCGCAGCGTCTGTTCATCAAGTTCAATAAGGACTTGGCCGGAAACGTTTTTCATCCGCAGAAAGTAGCTGATGCTGCCGCGGTAGAAATGAGCCCGATGCAGTTTGTCCAGCTCATCTTCAAGAAAAGCAGCTGTCTCCGGCAGCCGCAACTGGGTCTTGAGATAGCGGTTGTTCAGCGAGCGGATTTCCACCGTGTAAAGGATACCGTCCGCCTCGGCTGACGCCTGGCCAAAACCGGTCATACTGCTTACCATACAGTCAATTCCCTCGGCTTGTCCGGTTCATACTCAGGGTTCATTCTGAACCGGAGGGGTTTGCGGCCTTTCAGACGGCGCCGGCTGCGGCTGGGCTGCTGGTCCGCCGGTGCCGGTCGTCTCTTCGCCGGACGCTGCCGGCTGTCCTGCGGCAGGGGCTACGGCGGGAGCCGGCGTGGAAGCGGCCGGGGTTTCCGCTTCGACAGGCATCGTGGCAGCCGGCACACTGCGGGGAACACTGGAGACATGGGTTTTGAGAAACTTATCCAGCAGAACGGCCACCACCAGCAGCAGGGAGACCAGCCCAATGGTAACCCATGTGAGCACATCGCCGGTTTTGGAGCCCAGCAGACTGGAAGCGCCCATCCCGCCGAGCATAGAACTCAAACCGCCCCCTTTGCCTTTCTGAATAAGAACAACCAGAATCAGCAGAATGGCGACGGCGACAAACAGACCCATCATAATATTCATCAAAAACGAAATCTTTGCCAGCGTAATGACCATGCGTTTGGTTCCTTTTGCTGAAGGTTATTTTTTAATGGCAGCGGCGGTTTTCACCATCGCCGCAAAGTCTTCCACTTTCAGACTGGCCCCGCCCACCAGCAGACCGTCCACATCCGGCTCGGCCAGCAGTTCCGCCGTGTTGGCCGGCTTGGCCGAACCGCCGTACTGAATGGTGAGATTGCCTGCTGTCTCCGAACCGTACATCTCCGTTATCAGCCGGCGGATGCACTCGTGGACTTCCTGCGCCTGCTGGGGAGTGGCATTCCGGCCGGTTCCAATGGCCCAGACGGGCTCATAGGCGATGGTAACGGCTGCCGCCTGTTCAGGCGAAATCCCATCCAGACCTTTTCGGATTTGACGTTCCACAACATCAAAGGTTTGGCCCTTGTCGCGCTCTTCCAGCAGTTCTCCCACGCAGAAGATGGGCTTCAGACCGGCGGCCGCAGCGGCTCGGATTTTCAGGTTAATCAGTTCATCGGTTTCGCCGAGAATATGCCGCCGCTCCGAGTGCCCGATGATGACATAGGTGCAGCCGCAGTCAATCAGCATTTCACAGCTGATTTCGCCGGTGAAAGCCCCGTTCTTCTGAAAATAGACATTCTGAGCGCCCAGCTCGATTTGTGAGCCGCACAAAGAGGCCGAGACCGATTGCAGATAAACAAAAGGAGGACACACAGCGATTCGCACATTCTGAATCTCCGCCAGTTCGCGGACGAGACCGGCGGCCAGATTGATGGACGAGACGCTGTTGGTGTTCATTTTCCAGTTGCCGGCAAGAAACAAGGTTCTCATGGGTTGCTCCTGTTTTTTCCTTTCCATTTATCTTTTCATAAAGGGCTGGTTATAAAACGGTTGGATTGCGGGGAAAACTGCCCAGCACCGACAGCTGAAGACAGTGGCTTTTTGCCTCTTCCAGCGCCTTCTTTACATTCTCCTGCAGGCGATGGCCGAGAAAATCCACAAAGAAATAATATTCCCACTCGCGTTTTTTATTCGGCCTCGAACCGATACTGGTCATATTAAGGTTGTATTCTTTGAAGACATCCAGCACATCAGCCAGCGCCCCCGTCCGATGCGCCGTACTGAACAGAACAATGGTTTTGTCGTCGCCGGTGGGCTGGGCATCCTGCTTGCCGATAATCAGAAAACGGGTGATGTTGTTGGAGATATCTTCAATATCCTCGCAGAGGATTTTCAGCCCGTAAATTTCCGCAGCGACGGAGGAGGCAATGGCCGCAGCGCCGGGTTCTTCAAGGGCCAGCTGCGCCGCCCGCGAAGAAGAGGCAACCGGAATGGTCTTGGCCACCTTGAACGTGGCGGCCAGCCAGTTGCGGCACTGAGCGAAAACCTCCGGCTGGGAGTAGATTTTGGTGATTTCCGACAGCGGACAATTCGCCATCAGGTTGTGATGAATGGCCATATGCACTTCCGCACAGACCATCACATCCGTTTCGATAAAGGCATCCAGCGATTCCCGAACACCGCCGCCGGCGGAGTTTTCAATCGGAACAATTCCAAAATGGCAGTGCCCCTTGCTGACCTCTTCAAAAATAGCCCGAATATCAGCCAGCGCCTCGTACTCCACGCTTTGGCCGAATTTCAGAATCGCCGCATTGTGGCTGAAACTGCCCTTAGGCCCCAGAAAGCCGATCCGAAGCGGCTGTTCCAGGTACAAAGACCCGCTCATCAATTCCCGCCAGATCGCAAAAAGAGTCTTATCGGGAAGAGGTCCTTTGTTGAGCGAGGCAATTTTGTCCAAAACTTCCTTTTCCCGATGCGGAACATAGACCGGATCGTTGCGGCCTTGTTTGAGTTTGCCGATTTCGACGGCGACCTGCGCACGCTGATTGATCAGCTCGACAAGCTTTTCATCAATCGAATCAATCTGTTTTCTTAATTCATCCAGCGTCATCGCCGAAAGCAGCAGGCCCTTCTGATAAAGATAGAAAATCTCCCTTTATGTCGGAAAGAACTTATTTATCATATTTCCAGGGTTCAGTCAATCTGTTTTTCTGTTTTGAGCCGGTACAGAATGGTTATTGCCAAGAAAGGGGAACTGAAAGTGAAGTCCAGGGGATATTATACGACATTCCAGACCCAATGGGGCTGGTTTGGGCTGGCCGGTTTTCACGAAGGGCTTACCCGAACCTGCCTGCCCGCAAAGAATAAAGAAATGGTTCACAAGACCTTATCCCGCGGCTTTGAAGTCTCTTATGACCCTGCTTATCAAAAAGAGGTCCAGGAAGCAGTAAAGGAGTATTTCGAGGGAGTTTGTGTTGATTTTGGGCGGGTTCCGGTTTGCCTTCACGGGCTTACCGAGTTTCAAAAGACAGTGCTGAATGCTTTAAGAAACATAACTTACGGAAACACAATAACTTACAGGGCTCTTGCCCAAAAGGCGCATTTTCCCAACGCATCAAGGGCTGTCGGCAGGGCCTTGGCCGCCAACCCTCTTCCGCTGATTATCCCCTGCCATCGCGTCATTCGCTCAGACGGCTCGTTGGGCGGTTTCTCCGCTCAAGGGGGAATCAAAATCAAGCAAAGACTGCTCACACTCGAACGCTCGCCGGCAACGGTTTGAATAAAAAAAGATGGTTTTCGTCCAGATAATCCGGTCAGCAAAGCTAAACAATTCTTGCTATATTTTTGTTGGGCTGGTAAAAAGAACAAAAAAGTGAAAATCTGCCACGGATAGGAAGAGGCGATGGAAACGGCAACACAGAAGCCCCCGCAAACAGCGGCTCATATTTATATGGATGTTAAAAAAATAAATGAAGCCGGCTATGAAGCAGCCCTGCTGGGGCTTTCGCATAATAAGAAGCAAAATCCCGACAAGATGTCTCAGGTTGCTCAGCGGCTGGCCGACAAAGATGGCGGCCACAACAAGTTTCTTGAGAGCATTTTTGTCTGGCTGGATGTTCGAGCTCCTCGCTATTGGTGGCAGGAGGCCGATACATTCCGCATGTCAACAAAGCAGTCCGAAAGCACCATGCACACCCTCACCGAGGAGTTGCTGGCCGTCAATCTGGAGGATGAATCCTCCGTCGCCGCATTTCTGAAGGCCAATTTTGAGCCGGACAGCTGCCCGCTGGAGACACTGCACGCCATTCATCAGGCCGCCGGCAGGCAGGATTTGGTCGGCGTCAAAAAACGCCTCCCCGAAGGGTTCCTTCAGACCCGCCTGTGGTGTATGAGTTATCGGACGCTGCGCAATATCATCCTTCAGCGCCGCACCCACCGGCTGCCTCACTGGAAAGAATTTATCCGTCAGACCCTCGAACAGGTGGAACACCCCGAACTGCTCCCCTCCCTCTCCGCCGATTAACCTTCCGGGTGCTCGCAAGCCGATAAAGAAACGGATGCCGCTGTTCAAAGGCCTTGATACAGATATATACCTATAACTTTATAGAGGAATCAATAGGCCAACCCAATCCGGTAAAACACAAGAAAAGGCAAGTGCCTTGAGGACTTGGCGGGCGTCTTTGTCTGTTTAATAAAAATTTGCAAAAACACCTATAAAGCACTTTTTCAAAGGGCACTCCGATGGGAATGGACACAACAGACTGGAAACAGCTGATACCTTATGGGGTGGCACTTCTGCTCGGAGGGCTGATAGGCCTGGAGCGGGAACTTCATCACAAGCCGGCCGGTCTTCGGACGAATATCCTTATCTGTTTGTCGGCAACGCTCTTTACTGAACTGGCTCTATTCATGAGTAAGGACTCTCTGGATAGTACCTCCAGAATTTTGCAGGGAGTGATTACCGGCGTCGGATTTATCGGGGCCGGGGCCGTTATCCAGGGCAGCCGCTCCATTCATGGCATTACAACAGCCGCTACAATCTGGCTGGTAACCGGGATTGGGATTGCATGCGGATTTCAACTGTACAGGACCGCTGTCGGCGTGACGGCTATCGCTTTGATTGTCCTTTGGGGGCTGATCCCGTTGGGACGGCGGATCCGCAGTCGGGAGGAAATAAGTCGAGTAAAGTTTCCGTCGGAGTAGCAGTTTTTTAAACCTTTTTCCGCGGCAGAAAGTATACTGTTATAAAATGGAAACAGAGGCATAAAGAAAACCGATGAAACCACTCTTCATAGGAGCGACACTGCAGGACTGCGGCAAGACATCCGTCTGCCTGGGACTGATGCAGCTGTTGCAGGAGCGAGGCCTCAATCCCGGATACTGCAAGCCGGTGGGCCAGCATTATGTCCGCTATCAGGACAAAAACATCGACGAAGACGGCGTCCTGATGCACCAGGTCTTTCATATAAAAGATGAGCCGTATTATCTCAGCCCTATTGCCATTGAGAGGGGCTTTACCAAACGCTTTATTGACAATCCCGATGTAAGGCCGCTGGAAGAGCAGATTCTCTCTGTGCATTACAAACTCAGGCAGTGGCATCCGATGCTGATTTATGAAGGCACCGGCCATGCAGGAGTCGGCAGCTGTTTTGGACTGTCCAATGCCCGCGTAGCCCAGCTGCTCGGAGCCAAGGTGGTGATTGTCACCGAAGGAGGCATCGGCCGGCCGCTCGATGAAATCGCTGTCAGTCTGGCGCTCTTTGCCGACTACGAGGTGGAAGTCATCGGCGTAATCTTAAACAAGATTCTTCCCGAAAAGTACGACAAAATCTCTGAAACAGCCGCCAAGGGCCTTCGCCTGCTCGGTACAGAACTCGTAGGGGCCATGCCCTATGAGCCGGCCCTGTCCGAATTTACCGTAGGGCAGGTTGCCGAAGAATTCGGCTATAAGGTATTCTGCGGCTCGGAGTCGCTGAACAACCGCATCAATCATGTGATTATCGCGGCGATGGAGCCCCAGCATGTCTTTCAGCATATCGAAGATCGCACCCTCGTCATTATCCCGGGCGACCGCGTGGACAATATTTTGATTACCATTCTGCTGCTCTCGCGGTACGGCGAAAAGACCGGAGGGATGATTCTCACCAGCGGTTTTGAACCCCATCCAACCATCGAGCCGCTGCTGCAGGCCAGTCAGATTCCCGTTCTGCTGAGCACCGATGACACCTTTACCGTCAGTGCCCGGATGAAGGATTTGGGGTTTAAGATTCGCCCCTATGAAACAGACAAGATTATCCGTCTTCATCAGATTGTACGCGACTACGTGGATACAGACCGAATTCTCGACGCCCTGAAGGAGTAAAAGAAGGAGTAAAACCTTCAGCCGTGCCGTATCAAATCATCTGCTCCGGCGTCTGGCCGAAGCCGAACTCTTGGACCGGACAGCCGGACTTCTTCAGCAGGCCTTCCGCGGATTAAAGAACGGCGGTTTTATGCCGATGGGCGTGGCAGTCGATATTGACCGCCGCCGGCAGAGAGGCAATATGGCAGGGGGCTGTTTCAATATGGACGGCCAAGGCAGTCGTATCCCCGCCCAATCCCTGAGGCCCAAGCCCCAACGCATTGATGTCCTTCAGCAGGGTTTCTTCAAGAGAGGCATAAAAAGGGTCAGGGTGGGTACTGCCGACGGGCCTGAGCAGGGCTTTCTTGCTGAGCAGACAGCACCATTCAAAATCTCCCCCCAGCCCTACTCCCACCACGAAAGGAGGACAGGCATTCGGGCCGGCGTCCTGCACGGTCTGCACAATCCATCGGCAGACGGTTTGCGGCGACTCCGTCGGATTGAACATCTCAAAACGGCTTTTATTCTCGCAGCCGCCGCCCTTCAGCAATACGCTTAACCGCAGCCGCTCCCCGGGCACAATCGACAAATGAACAAACGCCGGCGTGTTGGTGTTCGTGTTGAGCCGCTTGTTCAGCGGCTCGGCGGCGACACTGGCTCGCAGCAGCCCTTCTTTGCAGGCCAGCGCAGCACCTTCCTGAATGGCATCCATCAAAGTGGCCGAACTCTTCTCCGGCGGCGCAGCAATTCTCACCTCGCTGCCTGCCTCCGCAAACACGACCGTCAAACCGGTGTCCTGACAAATAGGGATTCGCTCATGGGCGGCAATCGCCGCATTTTCAAGCAACTGCTGAAGAATCAGACGGGCACGCGGACTGGACTCCGTCTGAAGGGCCTTCCGCACGGCAGCCGAAATATCCTCCGGCAGCTCATAGGCGGCCTGAATGCACAAATCCGCCGTCGTTCGGACGATGGAGTCGAAGGCAATGGAGCGCATCCTTAGCCGTCCTGTCCAATCGTGAACTCCATACTTTGATAACGCGTATTGCCCGGACTGTCGCTGACGGCCAGCGTCAGAACATGATCACCCGGCTCCAGGTTGTCCACCCGCAGACGGAAATGTTCTTCAGTGGTATCAAAAACAAGGTCTTCCGGCAGAAGGCCTATCCAGTCTTCGCAGCTGTCAAGGGTGTACCGCGCCTCGGCGATAGCCGACAAAACATCCGCGGCGGTAAATTGCAGTTCGAGCGTGCGGCCCTGAACGTTCAGTCGAACCTCGTCAATCGCCGGCTGGCTGTTGTCCACAATGACCGTCTCGCTGATGCGGGAAGCGGTAAGGGCCTCCGACGGGTGATTCGACCGCTTGTCATCGGCGGTAATCCGAATTTCATACCGCCCGTCTTCCACCGTGCGGCTGTCCCATTCATAAACGGGCTTCTCAGAATCCTTCTTAAGCGAAATCCAGCGTTTTCGGTTTTGACGCCGAAAATCAAAGTGATAGACCAGTTTGTCGCCGTTTTCGTCCAGGGCCCGCGCACCAATTTGAAACAGATACGATTTCTGTTTGTCCTTGGAGGGCTGCACCTCGATTGACTGAATTTGCGGCGGCAGATTAGGAATGCTGTGCGCCACAGCCACTTCCTGCAGCAGGGGGCTTTGGGCGCCTTTGCCGCGGACAAGGGTGATTTGGTATTGCAGATAGCGGGCCGTCGGACAGCCCAGGTCGCTCGGCTTCGTCAGCTCCTGAAAAGGCAGCCACGGCGAAAAAGTCGGGTCATTGGGGTCCTTCAGGTTGCCGCTGCGGGCACGAAACCGGATAGAAGACCCTTCCGGCAGCCGGCCCTCTGCCTGAATTTTGCCCCAGCGGGCGGGCTGGCCGGCGTCAATCAAATCCGAGGTAAAACTGCCCTCGACCGCCGCTTCCGGAGCAAGGCAAACCAGTTGCGGCGGATTGGACAGCCCCAGCAGAAGACTCTTGTCTGCCCCTGCAAAAACAGCGGTAATCTGAGCGGATTTGTCATTCTGATAAAGAATAGAACGATGGTCAATCACCGGCTCGATGCCGAAGAGCCGTCCCTGATTGCCGGTTGCAGCCAGAACTTTGCCATCCTGATACAGCAGGGCATAAAAAATCACTCTGTCGGAGAATATTTGCCGCACAAAACCATCGGGACTGATGCGCACCACACTGCTGACCGCACGCGGAGCGGGACCTACCGGCGGTGCCGGCGGCGCGCCGGGTGCAGCAGGCCGTTCTTCTTTCACAACATTGGCCGCTGTCAGAAGAAATTCCCCGCCCTCTTCCTCATCCCCTTCATCGCCTTCTTCCTCATCGCCTTCGTCCTCCGCCGGAGCCGACGGTTCCATGGCCGATTGAGGCCTGCCCGGCGATTTGGCAAGCGCCTGCGCAGCAGAATCAATCCGGCCGGCTACAGCCGCTGTGCTCGAGGCCGCCAGATAAACATTGCCGTCCGAGTCCGTCGTCATGGCGGTGATTTCTTTCTGCTGACTGTCATAAAGAACGCGGGCCGTGCGGCTCTTCACATCAATCTGATAGACAAGCCCGCGGGTGTCACTGCCGGCCAGAAGAGAACCATCTTTGGCAAAGGCCAGCGAGAGGATATTTTTGTCGCGGCTTTCATAAACAACCTCCGCTTCTCCGCCGAAGGGCGGCAGACGATAAATGCGTCCCTTGGGGCCGGTTGCCAGATACAGCATCCCATCCGCGTCGGCAGTGATGGCATAAATGTACCGATCCGTCTCAGATTCAAAAAGGACGGTCGGCTCTTTGTCAAACCGCAGCAGACGGGCTTTCTGACCGCTGATGCCGGCCAGCAGCCGTCCACCGGAATCGAACGCCAGCGCAAAGACATGTTCATTGCGCAGCGGGGCCGCCAGCGCCGAGGAGGCATCTTTCGCTCCTCCAACCGTATCAGTTGGATAAAGCACATCCGTCCGGCCTCGGGAGTATTTAAAAATTGTGCCGTTCGGGCTGGTCCCTGCATAAACAGCAGAGCCGTCCGGTTCCGCCGCAACGGCGTTGATGGTCCAGACCCCAATCAGGGCCTCCGGCCCCAGCAAAACATCAGCCCGACGGGCCAGCCGGAGATTCCCGTCGGAATCCACCATCAGGTTCTCCAGTTTGCCCTTGAGAAAATCCTCACTCTTGGCATGACGGCTGACGACAGAGGTAACGGCTCCAACACGGCCTGCCGAAACAAACCATACGGCCAGAACCGCACCACTCAGAAAGAACAGCGGCTTTTTTCTCATGAAAACATCCCTTAGGGTTCTACTTGAATCGGTACAACGATTGTTCCGGTGGGAATCCACTCCATGGAGGTTTGCGTTTCTATCCAACTCTGCAAGGGCAGTGCCGGCGTCAGCCGCCGCTTGTCCTGCAGAAGCAGGGCACGACTCAGCGGCAGGTCCGGCAGGTCCTGATTGCGAATGGCAATGCCCCCCTGGCCGAGCAGAAGAACCGCTGTCAATTGGTTTCGCGGTGTTTGCAGAATGCGCCGCACCGCCTTGAGCATCGAGGCCAGGTCTTCAGCGACAAACTGAGAAGGCGAGGCCTTCTGCAGAAACCCCAAATACTCATCTCGGTCCAGCACCTGCAGCAAATAAGTCCCTTGTTTCAACTCCGGCGGAATCTGCAGCCGGATGGAATGAATCGTTTTATCGCTGCGGAACGACTCCAGCACGGTTTGAAGGGTAATAACCTGGCCCGGCTTGGGCTTATCGTCGGACAATTCTGCCGACCAGATATTGGCGGTACGGGAACGGCCCGAAAACCGCAGCGACAGCGCCACCGAACGGATGCCGACCTGCCGATAAGGGTTGTTCATCAGCAGATTCGCCGCCGAGGCCGTCTCCGACGCCGGCTGCAATGCTTCCGTATCGCTGCTGAGATTGGCCAGCCGGATGGGGTCATAGCCCTCCAGTTCGATAACACCCTCATACTCAAGTGAATGTTCACTCGGCAGCTGGCCGTAATGCTCAGCCGCCGAAAGAATAGCAATCCGCAGCAGCAGCGGCGTCAGAATCGGATGAACCGCCACCTGGCAGTCAAAATCACGGCTCTGGCCGATATCAGAACGCTCCAGATGGATATGAAGCGGAATCATCGGCGGCTTTTGACCAACCCGGCCGCAGACCCCGCTGGCCTGGTCCGATGTAAACGTTCCAAGAATCGGCCCGGGAGAACCAAATTTAAAGGAGATGGAGCGGCGGACAATCGTCGTATGAATAAACCCGCCGGCCATCGGCAGCTGAACCGCCCCCGTGCTCAGCAGCCCATGCCCAAAACCATACACCGTATCGCCCACCACATCCGTGGCGGTTCCCACAGCCGCAACAGAAATATCGCCGCCGCACAATACCACCGACAGCACCCCCCCTGGAACAAGCCCCGTTTGGCCTTCAGCAGAGGGCTGGTTTTCACCCTCCATCGCCGGACCGGTAACAGGATAGAAACCAAGGGATTGAAGAACCGGCTCGACCGACCGGACAGCACCCGCCGGCGCAGAGACAGCCAAAGGCAGGGCCGTTCGCCGCGCCGAAAACGTCTTCTGCAGATAGTCAAAATAACGCTTTTGGGCTATTTCAGGATAAATAAGGTCTTTTGGCTCGGCTATCAAGGAAGGAACCGGACCCGATGCAGGGGAAGATTCTACCTTGAGCATGTCCTGAATAGGCCGGACAAGATAAAGCGGTTCAATCGCATCCTCCCACCCGGCGGCCAATGCGCCGGCCAGCCGACCCTCCAGATAGACCGGCGAGCCGCTGCACCCCTGCACGGAACCGACATATTTAAATCGTTCATCCGTTCCCACAACAAGGATGAAATCCGACCCGGGCTCCGCATTGCGGACAATGCTTAGCACCTTTAAGGGAAACTTTTCGACCGCCGTTCCTTCCAGCACCGTCAGGCAGTACCCCTCCATCCCCGCGCGGATTTGTTCGAAAGGAATATAACGGCTTTCGTCCAGTGCGGATGCCGGCCGGGCCGGACCGCAAACCGCCCAAAACACAATCCAGACAGCCGAAGCCGCCGTCCGCACGGGTCTTTTCATTTGTGCTTCCTCAATCGTTTCAAACAATCATTTTGCTGCCGCCGAAAGGACGCTATTAGTATGCGGAAAGAGTTCTTGCCTGTCAAAAGTAAACTTTTTATAATATGTCCTCTCGGAAATAGGGAAGTTCAAAAAGCAGGCGGTTTTGAAGCCGGGAAAGCCGCACAGACCTGAAAGCAGCCGGCACAGGAGCAAACCAGGAATCGTTATGGATACAGAGCATCGTCATGAATTGAAGACCAATGAGTTGGCCGACTTTCTCGCCCGACTGCCCGATTTTATGCAGCGCTATTCCAATCAGATTATCGGGGTGTGTTTGATCCTGATTGCCCTGCTCGGAATCCCGCTTTACAAGCACTTCCGTCACCAGAGCCGCCGAAGCGAGCAGACCACGATGGTCTCCCGCATTCAAAGTGCTCGCGAGGCGATGAGCCGTGCCGCCCAGGCGGAAGGGGAGGTTCGTCCTGCTTCTCTGCTTGAATCCGCTGCCGAAGAACTCCGAACCGCCGCGTCCTCCACCAGCCAGAAAGACTTAGCGGCCATCGCTCTTCTCGAGTCCGCCAAATTGCTGCGGGCAGCCCTGCATCTGGATGAACAGCCCAGCCCGGAAACCATCTCCGCCAATCTGTCCAAGGCCGAAAGTGCCTGCAAAGAGGCCCTCGAAACAGCCCAATCGCCCACCCTGAAAGGGTTGGCCGAACTGGCTCTGGGCTTGTGCGCCGAAGAAGCCGGCCAATACGAGCAGGCCCGCCAGGTTTATATGCAAATCATTCAAAATACGGCCTATGCGGGCACTTCCGTAATCGAACAGGCCAAACGTCGGCTGGACCTCTTGGATGACAACGCGGTAAAGGTCGTCTTTGCGCCGGCGCCGGCTCCGGAGCCCCGGCAAGACCAGCCGGCTGCGGACACCCAGCAGCCCGAGGCACCGGCTGCCCAATCGCCAACCTCTTCTTCTGAGCCGGCCCCCGCAGCCCCAGTAACTCCGCCGACTGCACCCGCACCCGAACCGGCTGCCTCCTCCTCTTCGCCGGCCGCTCCGTAGTGGTATGACAGTGCTGGATGAATATCCTTTCTCGCCGCTGGAGCCCCAACTTCCCCAGGAAGGAAGCGACGAAGAAACCATTGATGAGTCGGAAGAACTGGCCGGACAGCGCCTTTGCTTTCGCGTCGGTTCCAATCTGAAGTTTCGCCGTCTCGATAAATATCTGTGCGGACGATTCAGCCACTTCAGCCGAACACGCCTTCAGAAGTTGATTAAGGAGCAGGGGGTCAATGTCAACGGCCGGCCGGCCAAGCCCAGCTGCCAGCTGAATCCCGGCGATGAGATTGATTTGATTCTCCCCCCGCGCCCCATGCGCGAGCTCATACCGGAGGATATTCCGCTCGATGTCCTCTACGAAGACGATTATATGCTGGTGGTGAACAAGCAGGCGGATTTGATTGTGCATCCGGCCCGCGGCTGCAAACACGGCACCCTCGTAAACGCCTTAGTCTATCACTATCAGAAACTGTCCCAGGGCACTGACCCATGGCGGCCGGGCATTGTCCATCGCCTTGACCGCAACACAACCGGGGTGCTGGTAGTCGCCAAAGACGACACCTCCCACTGGAAACTCTCCCGGCAGTTTGCCGACCGACTGACCAAAAAAACCTATCTGGCAATCGTCCACGGAACACCGCCGCTTCGGGCTGACTGCATCAATCAGCCGTTGGGGGTGCATCCCTATATCCGGGAAAAGTTTTCTATTCGGCCCGATATCGGCAAAGAAGCAGTTACCATTTATGAAGTGCTCGAGGCGTTTCGCGGATACAGTCTGCTCAAACTCGACCTAAAAACCGGACGCACCCATCAGATTCGCGTGCACTTGTCCTGGCTGAAGCATCCGATTGTGGCCGACGACCTTTACGGCGGCAAGGTCGTTTATCCCTGGCAGATTGAGGATCGCACACCCGCCCCCGAAAGTCCCCTCATTGCCCGTACAGCCCTGCACGCCTGGACGCTCGAACTGACCCATCCGGCCACCGGAGAGCCGATGAAGTTTGAGGCCCCGCTGCCCGACGATATGCAGCAGTTCCTGGCTGCCCTGCGGAAATACCGCCGCCCCGACACAGACAAAACCCGCCCCTGAGTTTTGTTCTTCCATCAGGAAACCCTGTCCCCTCCGGCTGCACCACTCTCCCCTCACAAATTAAAAAGCCAGAGGATTTTGCAGCAAATCCAGCGGAGCCGATTCAATTTGTCTGCGGAAAAAGTTGCGATAAATACCGCCTGCCGGCAGCAGCTGTTCATGCGTGCCCTGTTCTGCAATGCGGCCGTTCTGAAGCACCAGTATCCAGTCGGCTTCGATGATAGTCGCCAGCCGGTGGGCAATAATAAAAGTTGTCCGGCCCTCAATCAGAGTTTTCATCGCCTGCTGAATCCAGTATTCCGATTCGCAGTCCAGAGAACTGGTGGCCTCATCGAAAATAAGAATAGAAGGATTTTTCAGGAAAGCCCTGGCGATGGTAATCCGCTGTTTCTGCCCGCCGGACAGCATCAGACCCCGCTCGCCAACCTCCGTATCAAATCCGTTGGGCAGGGCCTGGATAAACTCCAGCGCATGCGCCGCCCGAGCCGCCTCCACTACCTGCTGGTCGCCGGCGGAAGGATTCCCGTAAAGGATGTTTTCCCGAATAGTGCCGCTGAAAAGGATCGGGTCCTGAAGAACCATTCCGACGGCTTTGCGGAGCGACTGGATTTTGATATCCCGCACGTCATAGCCGTCGATGCGCACGGCTCCTTTCTGCACATCATAAAAGCGGGGAATGAGACTGACCAGCGTGCTTTTCCCGGAGCCGCTGGGGCCGACCAGCGCAATTCTGCGCCCCGGTTCGGCCGCAAAACAAATATCATTCAGAACAGGACGGTCCGGCTCATAACCAAACTGAACATGGTCAAACTCCACCAGCCCCTGCACAGCCACATCTGGCGGACTTTCTCCGCCGCCGTCAGAGATGAACTCAAAAAGACCTTATCCAGCAGATAGCGGGTTACCTGGGGGGTCAGCAGAGGCACAGTGAACTTGACAATCCCGCCCGCCACCGCCAGCACCAGATACCCGCTGTACGGCCGAACATACCCAAGAAAACGAATCAGATTGTTCCTTTTGTGAGCCATCCGCTCTCAGTCTATACTCTCAATAAGTACTCTTTTGCCGCTTTTGTACAGTCCCGACAGTGATGAAACAACAGTCAGATGCCCTGAAGAGTGCGGCAGATATAGCGGACGACGGCGTCTTCATCGTTGGAGGCGATAATTTCATCGGCGCAGGATTTTACCGTTTCGTGAGCGTTGGCTACGGCCACCGCCCGCCCGGCCGCCCGGAACATCTGCACATCGTTAATCTCATCGCCGAATACCACGACATCCTTCATCGAAAAGCCGTACAGGTGAGCCAATTCACAAAGGGCCTTGGATTTGCACGCGCCGGCATCGTGAATCGTCAGCCACCAGTGCCCGTCGGTGTAGGGGTTTTGAAAATGAAAGCATTCAAGCCGGCCGGCATATTGTTCATCCAGACGGCGGGCCAACTCGGCAACCGGCCGCTCCTCGCCCATCACAGCAAACGAAACCACCTGCAGCGAAAGGGCCTTTTCAAGCGGCTCCAGCCGGCACAGCCGCGCCCGGTTGTGCGTCGTCAGAATCTCGTGAAACCATCGCATCTGTTCATTGAGCAATTCACAATAATAAAGTTTATCGCTGGTTCCATCGAAGGCGCAAAGAAAAGGACTCAACCCGACCCGCCGTATCTCTTCATAGAGATTCGCTGCCAGTTCAGCAGGCAGCGCCTTGATGCGCAGCGGCCGCCCGGTGCCAAAATCCGACAGAAAAGCCCCATTGACGGCGATAACCGGCAAACGCAGTGGAAGCCCCTCCAGCACCGGTGCAATCTCGCTCCACGTCCGGGCACTGGCGACCGTGAAGCACAGACCCGCCTCCAGCAGCTCTTTCAGCCGCCGGCGGGAATCCTCCGAAAGAGTCCCGTCGCTCCGCAGCAGCGTCCCATCTAAGTCTGAAACAAAAAGAAACCGGCCGGCAGTCTTATTCACAGCTTATTCCTGCGGCAGTCGAGCCAAATCTTTATCCGTGCCGGCCACCATAAGAATATCGCCCGCATAAATAACCGTATCGGGCATCGGCACGTTGATAATGTTCTCTTCCTCGGTGTGCAGCCCGCCTTCCCGTTTGATCGCTACCAGATTCACATTGTACTTTTGCCGCAGCTGAAGATCGCGGACGGTTTTGCCGTGAAAACTGCCGGGCGCCTTCACCCGCGCCAGACTGTACCCGGGCGCAAAATCAATTTTTTCCTCGATGTGCGGAGCAATCAGTTTGTAGGCCCACCGCTGGGCGGTTTCAAGTTCAGGGTAAATCACTTCCGTAGCCCCCACCGCGCTGAAGACCTCCCCGGCCGTCAGGTCGGCGGCCCGTGCATAGATTTCCGGCACTCCCAGTTGTTTCAGATTCACCACCGTCAAAATGGCGGATTCAAATCCGCGGCCCCGTTCCCCCATTCCCACAATAGCCGCCTCCACCTTGTCCACTCCCTGGGCGCGAAGGGCATTGAGGTCGGTGCTGTCCAGCCGTACGGCATGACTTACCTGGTCGCGAATGTCTTCAATTACATCCCGCTCGCGGTCAATCGCGATTACTTCCGCGCCGCTCGTCGCCAGCGCAGCGGCCAGTTTCTTCCCGAATCGTCCCAGTCCAATTACTGCAAACCGTTTCATGGATACTCCTGTTTTTAACCGACAATAACCGGCTCGGACGGATACTCAAAACTTGCCGGTTTGATTTCGTGTGTCAGACCCGCCAGCAGTGTCAGCGGCCCCAGACGGCCGACGAGCATCGTCACAATGATAATCCATTTGCCGGCTGTTGTCAAAGCGGGGGTAAGACCGGTGCTCAGACCAACCGTTCCCAACGCCGAAACCGCCTCAAACAGCAAATCCAGAAAGGAAAAATGGCTGTGCCGTTCGGTCAAAACCAGCCCGAAGGTTGACAGCAGGACCATGGCGGAAAACAGCAGAACTACGGTCACAGCGCGTCCGACCACCACCAGACGGATGGAACGGCGGAAGATTTCCACTTCCCGCCGCTTGCGGAACGATGCCCACGCAATCATCACGACCACCGCAAACGTAACGGTTTTGATGCCGCCGGCCGTCGAACCGGGGGAACCGCCGATGAACATCAGCAGAATCAGCACCGCCCGGGAGGCCTCCGACAAAGCCCCAATCTCCAGTGTGTTAAAGCCCGCCGTTCGTGCAGAGACGGCCTGGAAAAAGGCCGCCCCAATATCGCCTTTGTAAAGAGAACCCGGCAGGAACGATTCAAACAGCAGAAGGGCCCCCGTCCCGACCGCAATCAGCAGAGCAGTAACAGTCAGAACGATTTTGGTTTGAAGATGAAGCCGCACGGGCGGGCGGCTCGTGAAAACAAAACCCTGCTGCCTTCGACGGCGGAAGAAGCGAATCAGACGATCCTCAGCGATGGCCGCAAGGTTGGAAAGCACACTAAACCCAAGCCCGCCAAGAATAATCAGCGGCGCAATGACCGCATACACCCTCGCCGATGATTTATACTCCATCAGACTTTTTGAAAACAAACTGAAGCCCGCATTGCAGAACGCACTGATGGAATGGAAAAAACTGCAGAACCATTTCCCGTCGGCGGTTGTGTAGCGGCACGGCACATCATCCCACATCGGATACAGACAAACAGCCCCGACCGATTCGATCAGAAGGGTCGTCAGAAAAATAAAGGCAATCATCCGGCCGATACGGCTGAGCGTTTGAGCGTTCAGCAGGTCCTGCATCGCCGCCGATTCCCGCACGCTCAGCGCCTGGCCGAGAAGCAGTGCCATCACAGCCCCGAAAATCACGATACCAAGCCCGCCCAGCTGAATCAGCGCCAGAATCACCACCTGACCCATCGTCGTAAAATCAGTGCCTGTATCGTGAACAATCAGACCCGTCACACACGTCGCACTGGCAGCGGTGAACACCGCATCCGTAAAGGCGAGATGCTCAAGATGATGAGAGCGGGGCAGCATCAGAAGACCCGAACCGGCCGCAATCAGAATGACAAAGAGAGCGGCCAGAGCCCGCGGCGGATTTTTCCCGCTGGCAGCCGCCGCAACCATGCTGCGGCACAATTTGGTTATCACCTGAAGAACCAGATACGTATCCGTGGCAATCAGAAGAGCCAGACGCTGATTTTCGGCATCAAACCATCGCCCGCTGCCCACCGCAAAAGGCACCAGAACCCCCAGCAGCGGAATCTCAAACCAGTTCAGTTTGAAAAAGTCCCGCTTCGATTCCGCATTGCAGTACCGGACAACCTTTTCACCCAGAAAAATCAGCAGCGCCGTAAACTGAATGCTGTAGAGCACGCCGGCAGGCAGAACCGGCCTCTCAAAGCCGTAAAGCATCACAAACGAGGCGGCCACCGCCACAACCGCCAGCCCATTGACGGCGATCAGAACCCGTTCCACAGTCATGTTCTTGTAGCGTATGTTCATAGCCCTATGTCTTATCCGTTTATGCTCATTTTTTCCAACACAATTTCAGCCCACATCCGCCAGCCCCAGCGCCGCTCCGAACCGTTCTATCAGCGCCCGACGCAGCGCCGCATGCTCCGGCCGCGACAAATGCGGGTCCTCACGCACCAGTTCAAAGGCATTTTTGCGGGCATAGGTCAGCAGGTCGAAATCCTCCACAATATTCGCAATCTTCAAATCCGGCAGCCCATGCTGTCGAGCGCTGAATAATTCCCCGGGCCCCCGCAGCCGAAGGTCCTCTTCGGCAATCTCAAACCCATCACTCGAACGCGTCAGAATCGACAGCCGCTCGCTGGCCTGCGGGTCATCCGTTTCAGAAAACAGCAGACAATAGGAGCGATTTTGCCCCCGCCCGATTCGCCCCCGCAGCTGATGCAGCTGCGCCAGCCCGAAACGGTCGGCATTTTCAATCACCATAATAGTGGCGTTAGGAACATCCACCCCCACTTCGATCACAACCGTGCTCACGAGAATATGGATTCGGCCGCTGCGGAACTCAGCCATTATCTTTTTCTTCTCCGCCGATGCCATCTGCCCGTGAAGCAGACCGATTCGAAACTCCGGAAAAACAGTTTGCGACAAAAGCCGATGCTCCTCCACCGCGGCCTTCATCGCCCCGTTTTCGGCAGCGTCTCCGTTGCTCTCTATCCGCGGATAAACAAAATAGGCCTGCCTTCCGGCCCGAATCTGCCGGCGGATAAAATCCATCGCCGCCGCCCGCTGCGGAGGCCGAACCCAGCGGGTCACAACCTCCCCGCGCCCGGGCGGACGCTGACGGATAACCGATACATCCAAATCCCCGAAAACCGTCATCGCCAGCGTTCGCGGTATCGGCGTGGCCGTCATCACCAGACAGTGCGGATAACTCCCTTTGCGAAGCTCCGCACGCTGACGAACCCCGAACTTGTGCTGCTCATCAATAACAACCAGCCCCAAATCGGCAAACTGCACATCCTGTTCAAGCATGGCCACCGTCCCCGCAAGAATATCTATCCCGCCTTCGGCCAGCTGCCGCGTCAGTTCCGCACGCTGAGCCGCCGGCATCCCCCCGACCAGCAGCCCCCGGCGGACACGGCTGCCCTTCAGATATCGCTCGATGCTCTCCATGTGCTGGCGGGCAAGAATTTCCGTAGGAGCCATGAGGACGGCTTGCTTTTTATTGGCCGCCGCCAGCAGCGCCGCATACAGCGCAACAACCGTCTTGCCCGAACCGACATCCCCCTGCAGCAGGCGATTCATCGGAATCGTCCGCTTCATATCCGATACGATTTCCTCAATGACGCGCTCCTGCTCAGCCGTCAGCAGAAAGGGAAAACGCCGGCGAATCCGCCGGTCAATTTCTTCCGTCCACTGCATGGGAAAAGCCGAACACGTATGCTCCAGATGATGCCGCCGAACCGCCAGCCCCAGCTGCATCAGAAACAACTCATCATACTTGAGACGACGAATGGCCTCAGCAAGAACCGCTTCATTTTCCGGACGATGAATCTGCCGATAAGCCGTCCGCCGGGAAATAAACGCATTCTGTTTCAAAAAGGACTCCGGATAAAACTCCGGCACCTGCTCCGTAAGAACATCCAGCGATTCCTGAATGATTTTTCGTATCTGCCAAAAGGGCAGTTTGGCGCTGGCCGGATACACCGGACCGCTGAAGGCCTCGGCTGCTTCCGGTTCATCAGGACGGAGAATGTGAAATCGCGGATTGGTCAGCTGAAGCCGATGCTTGTATTCGCTCACCTCGCCGGCGGCAATCAGACGCTGGCCCGGCTCAATTTGATGAAGAAGATATTTCCCGTGAAACCACACAATCCGGCACACGCCGCTCTCGTCGGCCAGCACGGCCTCAAAAAAAGGAATTTTGCGGTGGGCCTGATAATTGGTCTGCTCGACAATCCCCGTTATGCAGACCTTCTCGCCCGCCCGAATCTCAGAGATTTTCTTCAGCGGAGGCGCAAACCGCCACTCGCGCGGAAAATAATCAAGCAGTTCTCCGGCTGTCTGAACCCCTGATTCCGCCAGTGCCTTGGCGCGAATCGGCCCCACTCCCTTCAAATACTGCACCGGCGTGGAAAGGGTGATTTCTGTTTGTCGGCTTACCTGTTCTGTCATCCGCCGCTATCCTACCAGATTTGCCTTTTTTTGCCATACTCTATCCCCGCGCCGCCGGCCGGCTTGAAGAATCAGCCCGCTGGATTTTTCATTACTCCTTGCAGAAAAACAGGATAGGTCGTTTTTTAATCCCCACGCCCCTCCGCCGCACACCGCAAAAAACTTGCCTTAACCCCGCCGGCTTTTTACACAGCTCCACGGGAAAACACCCCGAAAAAGGCGAACCCCTCCGCTGAATCCTCAGCTTCGCCGCCCGCCCAAAAACCCCCTATACAAAACACAGCCCGCCCGCCCCTGTCAGACCATCTTTGTTACACTATTGGAGAACGATTCTGCCCCCAAACTCAGTGAAATCGTTAAACCAATATTTTTGGTAATTTTCCAAAACGTCCGCTGTCCCTCGACGCGATTTAAACAGCAGTTTTGTGTTTATGGTAAATCCGTTGTATGAAAAATCTCTGCTTTGTTTTGGTTCGCCCGTCTCAAATATTCTTGAATAGCCGTCAATCTTTCTGTAGCCGTCTGTGTGTTCGGTTCCCTTCGGGTCAACAAACAAAATCAAGTAGCGTTTGTCTTTTTGCGCCCAAAAGATAAAATCCGGTTTGAAATTAGCCATTCTATTTTCTTTTGAGTTGTAATAAGGAATAAAAACTTCATCCAGCGTTTGATCAAGTTTTGAAAACATCCACCAGTCGAATTGTGTAAATTTATTATCGGGATCGGCAAGGTATTCTTCCAGTTGCTCAACAAATCTCACTTCGCTCTCAACAGTGATAATATGATTAAGATAGTCAATTTTTTCAGTTTCCGAAACTATCACCGGCAAGTAGTAATGATTTGCTAAATACTTGATTTTCAGGCCGTTGCACCTTACTTCTTTTTGAAAATCTAACTCTAATTGCCTTAAATCTTGTTTATATTTTTCTTTATTTCCTGTTGCCTCAAAATCTGCATCTATTTTCTCCTCTTTCTCTCTTTTCTTCGGATAATTTTTCACTCTGCTAATAGCTTCAAGTATTTCGTTATATTTCTCGCCATCGCTGAATCGAATCTTTTTGAAATGGACGATTTCATCTTTCAGCGTCTTAAACTTCTCTAACTCTTTGCTCTTCATACCAAGATAATCAAAAATCCGGCCAAGGATTAACTCTGGATCAGAAAGCAAGTTTTTTTCACTAAAGTCATAGTATCGTTCTTTTTGTTCAAAACTTTCCCCTGCTTTTTTCAAAACCTTCACTTCGCAGCCATATTTCACCGCAGCAGCTTTATCGCCTAAAAATTCATAGAATTTCTTCGTGATCTCAAAATCTTTACGGCTGACAGGATATTTTTGCAGGTCTCTTTCTTCGGCCAAAATCCTTTCGGCGGTTTTATAAACCGGCACCAAAAGAGTGTGTTTTTGCGCTTCCGGATTCAAAATAAATGCCTCGCCCAGGTTTTTGTCTTGCTTCTCTGCTTTCAGTGTTGCAATTATTTCCTTCAGATTTTCGGCATTTGTTCCGAAAACAAATAAGCTCTCAATCGGCAGAATCAGATTTTTTACGTTCTCAAATAATTGCTCTTCTACAGCGTTAGCATTAAGTAAATTTTGGAGGCGCTTTCTTTTGTTTTTTAGCGGCTCGATTCTTACGCCTCTGCCAACGGATTGCAGAACAAATTTTTGGGCATCTCTTCCCACTCCGATATTTATGAATAAAACAATATTGGGTCTGTTGGAATCCCAGCCCTCGTAGAAAGAACGGGAACCCATTAAAATATTTATGTCGGAATCATCTCGATTGATTGTTTGAAAGAAGCCCTCTGTTTCGTATTGTGTATTGATATTAAATCTGTCCAATTCATTTCTTAACCATGCTGGCATCTCGCCGGTCTTCATTAACGCAAAATAACAATCCGAGGTTGTAAGCTTAAATGCTACTTGGCTTTTATCTGATGGCCTAAAAGAAATCTCAATTGCTCCGGAATTTTCAGCATTAAAAACATGTTTTAAAATGTTCTCGTAGTTTATTTTTTTTAACTTCTCGATATCCAGAATTATTTTTTGCCCTTCTTCAAAATTAAATTCTGGCTCTCTCGAAAATTCACTTACCAATTCATTTATTGCTTGCGAATAAATCATTTTATTTGGTTTTTGCCCAGCAAGACTTTCTAACTCCCGAAAAAATAACTGTAAATCCGCATCTGGTTTATTTACTGAATTTACAAGCGTTAAAAGAAGCGGGCGATGATATAGCGAATGATCAGCTTTTCTGATTTCTTCAAAATGTTTATTAATATAAGTCAAAAGCAAAAGTGTTTTCAAAACAATTTTCTGTTTTTCCTGAGGCGCAAAATCTGTTTCATCTCTAAACGCCAGTGCTTCTTGTTCGGAAACATAAATATGCTTGCCGTACCCTTCTTCAACGAACCTTGAAAGATTGAAGTTAAAAGCGCAGGTCGCAAAGTCCCTCGGATCAGTAAAAGTCGCGGAAAAATTAAATAGAAATCCGTTCCTGGAAAGGATGGAGTACAAAACCTGCCGCTTGCTGTCTTCCTTGTCCCCTTTATGGGCTTCATCCAAAAGAAGATACCACCGACCGCCGTTATCGTAGTTTTTAAAATTGATGATTTTTTCTTTTTGCTCGTCGGAAATCAAGTCGGAGCGGTAATAAAAAACAGTAATTTCATTCTTGGAAAAAGGCAAAGCGTTTTCGTACTTCACACGTTCATAATCTCTTAAATTCTTAAGATTTATCTTTGTGTCAAAATTGGAACGGTTAAACTCCTCATTGGAACGGTTAAACTCCTCATTAGAACGGTTAAACTCCCCATTGGAACGGTTAAACTCCTCAACATGATTTTTGAATTGCTCCAAAAGGTCATCGCGGTGCGCCAAAAATAAAATATCGCCTTCCGGCAGTTCTTTTTCGGCAGCAAGTTTCCCCAAAAGTTCAATCAGTTTAACAATAATCAGCGTTTTGCCGCTGCCCGTCGCCATCCAGAAACTCATCCGGTTGATGAAATGTGCAAAAGGAATTTTTGAATCTATAGCAGGATAATCTTTATCATATTCTAAAAGATATTTGGCCGTCTTTCTGCCTTCTCTCCTTCTCAAATCGTAATCAAAATTTTCCGCAAAACCATTATTTTGGTAAAGATTGAAAAAACTCTGCTTATTCGCTTCTTTATCTTTGAAATAAAGATGCAAACCCTTAAGCGCGTTTTGAAGCGCCTGCTTTTGAAAATCAAAAAGCGTCTTGTCTTTTGAAAACCGGACAAAATCAAATCCCTGCCACTTGGCTGGCAAACGATCAAAAAAAATATCTTCTATTATGTTTTGAAGATAAAGTTGGGGCATATTCTATTCCCACCATATTAAAGATTTAATAAGTTTAATGAGTTTGTGGTCCAAATCTTTGGTATTGATTCCAGTTCCATCTTCAAATTCTACTTTATCATCGCTGATTTTCTTAATCCATCTGCCGGTAAGATTAGACAATGTTTCCGCAACGTCTATGTTTGGATAGAGGTTTGAGAAATCAACTTTTACTTTTTCTTTTTCGTAATCAATCTCCAGCGCTTTGAGCATTTTCTCGTCTTTCATAAAGACATATTCCTGATACGGACTTTTTGAAGGCAAATCAAACAAATCCCCATCTTCATACTTGCAGTTCGCCAGCGCCTCCTCATACTGCTCAAGCTCGTAATACTTAAAAAATATTCCAATTCCATTAGCATCTTGGGCCTTCCCATTTTTCCAATTAAAAGAGTATGCAATTTTCTTAATTCGCGGCAGTGTAATTGTGTCAAAATAATCTCCCATTTCTACCAAAATAAATTTACGATTACCTTGATCTTCATGGTTTAATTTCATAACGGCATGTGCAGTCGTCCCCGATCCTGCAAAAAAATCAAGAACAATTGAATCCGATTTGGACCCAATATGAATAACTTTTTTCAGTAACCTGACAGGTTTAGGAGAAGAATAAACAAAGCCGATATTTTTCAACTCTTGCGTGGCTTCTTGGTTGTGCCCAACTTCTTCATAAGTCCAGATGGTTAAAGCGGTAGTCCCTGCTTTAACTTCTGATAGAAATCTTTTGATTCTTGGTACATTGTCTTTTTTTGGCCCAAACCATATTCGGTTATCTTTTACCAATTCACTAAATCTCTCTTTACTACAGCGCCAACATCTCCCCTTGGGAGGATTCACAGTTCTCCCCGAAGGCGTCTTTATGGGGTAATCATATTCAGCGGAATAGGTTTTTACATCAAGGCCACTGGACATCCAAGGCCCTCTCGGATCATTGTCAGGGTTTTGATAGCGTGCATCCTGTTCTTCAGTTCTGCTTAATAAAGTAGGCCTCCATAAATCTTTGTTTTTTGCAAAACAAGTAATAAAATCGTGATTATCAGAAAGCCATTTTGCGTCGTTCTGCGGAGAAAATTTCTTTTGCCAGATGATCTGATTGACAAAATTTTCTTCGCCAAAGATTTGCATTAACAAAGACGTAAGCTTGCTTTGCTCATGATCGTCAATACTTATAAAAATTACCCCATCTTTGCTCATCAAAAATTTGGCGGTACCTAACCTGTTTTCCAACAAAGACAACCAGGACGAATGTTTAAATTTATCCTTATAAATAAACTCATCATTTTCTGTGTTATAAGGCGGATCAATGTAGATCGTCTGCACTTTTTCTTTAAATTTCGGCAGGATGGTGTTTAGCGCCTGATAGTTTTCACTCTTTATTAACCAGCCGTCTAAAGATTTGTCCAAATCTTTAAACCGGCCCAAAATTTCTAACTCCAAATCTTTAAAATACTTTGTATCAATCGGCGCTTTGGGATTGTCTTTGTCTATGCCTAATTCTTCCCACTCTTTAACCTGTTCTTTATAGTTTTTATGCGTTAAGATTTTTTCGATCAGCTTCTCATCTTTGATTCTGTCCAGTGTTATCACATAGTTTGAGTTTTTGACAAACTTCGGCTTGTTCCAGATTTTTACCAGTTCATCTTCAAACTGCGAGATAAAATCAATAATCTTGAAAGCAGTGTCTTTTAAAATTTGCAGCTGATTAACCCTGTCCGCGCCCCATTCTTTCGCCCCTTCCCAGAAATACTGATAACTCCACAGTTTGAATTGCTCCTCTAAAAATGCTTTGGCGTTTTTATTGATAAAGAAATCAACCTCACTCTGCTTTTCAAAAATGCGAAAAGCGCGTTCCAGTTGTTCTTCGGTAATCACAATGCCTTTTCTTTTTATGGCTTTTAATATCTCATCTTGTTTTGTTTTTGTTCCTTTTTCTGAATACAAAACACTAAAAACAATTGTTTGGCCTTCTTTGACTTTATCGAATTCAAAAATCAATGAGCGTTTTTCGTTAGCTTTTTTGCCTTCTGTCTTTGAAGCATCAAAGTAAAATTTAAAGCCGTCAAACTCAACCGGCAGACTCCTGAAAATCCGGTCGGTTTTAACGTAGTAAAGCATCTGCGTTTTCCAAAACAGGATGACATCTTTGTCATCCGTATAAACCTTTTCGTAGATATTGTTATGAAACGGCGTTGAATTGAAATAGATCGAGCCGCTTTCCGTAAAGTAGCGGCTGAAAAATGAATAGAGTTTGTCAAAAAGTTCGTCCCTGAATCTCGGGTAGCTCCTCAGCGCTGTTTCAATATCCTTTTTAAGGATGTCTTCAATCTTGCGGTAGTAATTTGATTTTATTCTCATCAAATTTACAAAACCGCCTTCACCCTCAATCTTGGCGCCGATAAATACATCCTGCAATGCCTTATAAAATTTCTGTTCTTTAGTCATAGTGGTTATCTCACGAAATCGTTTAACCGCCCCCTCGTTTCCGCCGCCTTTTTATGTTTTTCGCTATTGTTGATTTTTCGTTTGGCATCATAATTATGGATAGTTTTGGTACTAAAATACAATAATTATCCTAACCGATGACTAACCAATATCTGATTTAATCTCTTTTGTCCACAAAAAACAGGGGGATTTGTTATCGTGGTCCGCGCAGAGGGGGGTGGGAGCAGAGCGCTCTTCTTTGGCAGCGAGCGGACCCCTTTCCCCCTTGCCTTCCAGCCCTGCCCGAGTGTCGGAGTAAACCGATAAATAGGGACACATTACCCCCATTCCCTCCACGTTTTCCTCTTTATTCCCCCCAACGGCCGCGGCTCCGCCTGCCCGCCAAAAAAGTTCGATAATTACCAAACATTTCCTTGATTTCAAAATCATTTATGGTATAATACCCCCTGTACTGACGAAGGAGCAGACATTCGGCCCCAAGGAGCCGCAAGGTAAAGGTATAGGAATTAAAATGGGCAGCAGAAGGAGCAAAACCCGACAACCCCCATCCGCCCCAATCCCCCTCCATCTACCCCATCATTTCAGATCTTCCCCCTCCACTTCCTCTCCATTGCCCCCTCTCAGCCATTCCCACTTGGCTCAAGAATCCCCGTCTCCATTGAATTACCACCAATTGCCCCTCAATCCTTTCCAACTGGTTCAAAAATCTGCGCCCCAATTGAATTATCAGCAATTTCCCCCAAACCCCCTCAGCAGCCCTTTTTATCTGGCTCAAAAATGCGCGCCGACGCCTCCGCAGGTCCAAAATCCGGCTTTAAAATGTGCACGGCCGTTTTTAAATGGCTTTAAAATGCGCGCCGCCTGTGCGCCGCGGTGCGCAAATTTCCCCAAAAACCCCATTTTCAGCCCAAAAACCAGCAAAACAGCCATTTTTGACAACACCCCCCGCCAAACACCCTTGGAAAACCCAGCCCCCCACGATGCACCAGCCCAAAAACCCCTCAGCCCTTGCCGGTGCCTTCTTCAACTGCCGCAGCCGTTTCCCCATCATTATGACTTCCTTCAATTTGCCGATCCCCAGGTTCGATGGAAAAATCATACCGCAGAAAGAGACTGCCTGGGAAATCAAAATCACCGGAGAACTTCACGTATGGGCCAAGGGGGGCTGAACCGCTGAATTAAGGATAGGGAGCGAAACCGCGGGAGAGAAACGGTTGAATTCTTGAAGAATATTGAGTATACTCCCCGCGGCGTGAGCAGGACGAAGGAAGTCTGGTTTTGAGACGTGAGGGGTTTTATGGCGAAGGTGCTGATTATCGGGGCCGGCGGAGTCGGCAATGTGGTGGTCAGGAAGTGTGCTCAGGTGCCGGAGGTTTTCAGCGAAATCGTCCTGGCCAGCCGGACGAAGAGCAAGTGCGACAAGATCGCATCCGAGGTGAGCCGGCCGATTCGGACGGAGCAGGTGAATGCGGATGATGCAGGGCAGGTGGCCGCTCTCATCCGCAAGCACAGGCCGGCTTTGGTGATTAACGTGGCGCTTCCGTATCAGGACCTGCCGATTATGGATGCCTGCCTGGCGGAGAAAGTCGATTATCTGGATACGGCCAATTATGAACCGCCGGATGTGGCCAGGTTTGAGTATAAATGGCAGTGGGCCTACCATGAGCGTTATGCGCAGGCCGGCATTATGGCGCTGCTCGGCAGCGGGTTTGACCCGGGAGTAACCAATGTGTTCTGTGCCTATGCGCAAAAGCATTTTTATGATGAGATTCATTCGATCGATATTGTGGACTGCAATGCCGGCGAGCATGGGCATCCGTTTGCAACCAACTTTAATCCGGAAATCAATATTCGGGAAATTACCCAGAAGGGCCGCTATTGGGAAAATGGACGCTGGGTTGAAGTGGAGCCGATGAGCATCCGAAAGGAGATTGATTATCCGGAGGTGGGGCCGCGGGCTTCGTATCTGCTCTATCATGAGGAACTTGAATCGCTGGTCAAGCACATTCGGGGGCTCAAGCGGATTCGGTTTTGGATGACGTTCAGCGAGTCGTATCTGACGCATCTTCGCGTGCTGCAGAATGTGGGGATGACGCGGATTGATCCGGTGGAGTATGAGGGGCATCAGATTGTTCCGCTGCAGTTTTTGAAGGCGGTTCTGCCGGACCCGGGTTCGCTGGGGGGCAACTACAAAGGCAAGACATGCATCGGCTGCATTTTTGACGGCGTCAAAGACGGTCGGCGGCGCCGGATGATGATTTATAATGTTTGCGATCACGCCGCCTGTTTTCGAGAGGTGGGAGCGCAGGCCGTCTCGTACACAACGGGTGTGCCGGCGATGATCGGCGCCAAGATGATGCTGGAGGGCAAGTGGAGGGGGCAAGGGGTGTTCAATATGGAACAATTTGATCCGGATCCTTTCATGGAAGACCTCAATCGTTACGGCCTGCCGTGGAAGGTTCTTGAGGGCAAGACCTTAGAAGGATGAAGAGTGCGGCCGGAGGGGTAAATAAGGGGGATAAGGAGTGCGGCCGAACAGGAGGTTGGGGACGTTCTTTGTCTGCTATTGTTTTTCTGTCTATTTTTTCTTTAGAGCGGCTTTTCAATAGCCGATATTTCATTGGAAGGAGATTTTTAAACACGTATCAACCCTCCGCCAAATCGGAAGCAGTTGAAAAATGGAGGCAAGGAATTGTGGAGATGAATCCGAAGGAAATTGAATCGATTCAGTCGCAGATTGATGAACTGAATCATCTGCTGGCGGAGGCGACTGAACCTGTCTATTCGCCGCTGAAACGGCTGGATCGGCTGGGGATTCTGCTGCTGAAACTGCAGGATGGGGAGTTGGAGGGAAAGTTCGTTCATCGGCTTGAAAAATGGCTGTGTGCGGACCCGGAGGCGCTGACGTATTATGTTGATTTTATGATGCTTTGTGCGATGCTCCGATGTTATTTTTGTCCGGACTTGGGGGTCAAGGGTCTGGTCGAAAAGGTTCAGCATTCCTGATGATAAGCCCGCTGTTTCAGAAAGGGCGGGGGGAAGATTCTTCTTGGCAGTGTTAAGGAGTTTGGGCACATTTTTGTTCTCCATTGAAGCATTTTTGTCTGTCCTTACCGTGAAATGAGGTTTCTGGGTTTTTGGGCCGAAAATGGGGTTTTGGGGGAATTTTGCGCGGCGTGCATTCCTGAACCAGACAGCACGTCTTATTGTCGGGCTGATTTGGCGGATTTTGCTGTTTTTCCGAAGGTCTTGCCGCCAGAGAGGCGGTGCCGGAGGATTTTTGCGCTGTCTGAACCCAATGCCGGGGGCAATACAATCTGGACTTTGCATCTCGCCTTCGTAGGGAAACATGACCTGCCGGAAATATTTACCGCGGGAAAAGTGTGAAAATCGGTAAATTTCAGATTTTTGTCGAAAAGTTGTGCAAAGACGGCCTTTTATCGGCTATTGCTATTGGGAAGATGCTTTGTGCGTGTGGAAGGTGTGTGTTTATAGGCAGGATGGGGATAAATAAAATTTAACGTAAGTCTTTAGGAGAAGGAAAGATGAAAGCAAAGGTAGTTTTTAGTTTGTTTATTTTGGGGTTGGTTTCCTTCAGTTTTGCGGACATCGTCGTCGGCGATTTCGAGAACTCCACAGACGGCTGGTGGACCGGCGGCTGGAACCCGGGCGATACCTCGATGCCGGTGCAGGCCAATGCAACACTGGGCGAATGGTCCATGCAGATGACACAGGTCCAGGGAGGATGGGATAACACAATTGAATGTGGTCTTCTTGGGACTGCCGCTCAGACCGCTTTGGGCGCTTATGGCAAGGTGTCTGTGGATATTACGACTTTTGCCGATGATTTCCCCGCCGGCTGGGCGCAGCTGGGACTTTTGATTAACACAGGCCTCGGCGAAGAAGGCGGCTGGGCACAGACGCTATGGGGTGTCTTTGACTGGCAGGCCGTCGAGATTGGGACAACCCAAACCCTTGTTTTCCAGATTTCAGAAGATGCAATGAGCAAAATGGCTCAGGCATCCGGCTGGGCTAATATCGGTTTTATCAGCAATACGGAGTCCAACGAGAGCGACCCTATTACGGGTGAACCTGTCTATCCGACTATGGCGGTTTACTACTTCGACAACATCAGGGTTTTGGTTCCGGAGCCGGCTTCTTTGATTCTGCTGGGGCTGGGCGGGCTGTCGCTGCTGCGGCGAAGATAAGAAACAAGAGCCAATTTTTGAAACGGGCTTGTGCTTTTTCATTCAGGCAGCAAGCCCGTTCTTTCCAGTCCCGGAAGGAGGACAGCCGGATTCTTCCGCTGCCGTCGGGAAAACGGAGAAAGTATTTCTAAAAAACCGCCAAACTCTCTTGGGATCGGCTATTGCTGTAGGGAAAAGGCGGGCGCAAAAAGCAGGCCGAATAAGAGGATTTTTGCGGCAGAATGGGACAATGACAGGCGAAAATGAAAACACATCTGATTTTCTGAAGGTCCGAACGCCATTTGTCAAACTGCTGACGGCCAATCATGCCCGAATTTACGCCTATATTATCAGCATGGTGCCCAACGATTCGGATGCCGATGACATTATGCAGGAAACGGCAGCGGTGATGTGGAAAAACTTCAGCCAGTTTGAACCCGGCACCAATTTTGTCTCCTGGGCGGTTACCATCGCCAAATATCAGATTCTCAATTACCGCAAGCAGAACAAACGCTCGCGGCTTTTCCTCAGCGACGAGGCCTATGAGCTGCTGATTTCCGAGACGGAAAAAGTTCAGGAGCAGACCCAGGACCGCCTGCAGGCGCTTCGAAAGTGCCTGAAAAAACTAAGCCCCAAGGACCAGCAGTTCATCCGAATGCGGTATTATGACAGCTCCAGTGCCCGGATTGTAGCCCAGAAAGTGGGGACCTCGATTGATGCTGTCTATCGCTATACCGCTCGGCTGAATCACTGGCTTCTGGGCTGTGTGCGGCGCACCCTGGCGGCAGGAGAACAGCCATGAGTTCCGACGAGAAAACCTTCTATCATCTGCGGTATTTGCTCTGCCGGTCATTGGATGGTCAGATTACCGAGGAGCAAGTCCGTCAGCTGGACCGTTTGATTGTCGAAAATCCGCAGGCCCGCCGCTATTATGTGGAGTTCCTGCAGATTCACACCCATCTTCGCCAGCTGCTGGAGCATACGCCGGCGGCCTGCTCGTCGGAGGAGATTCTTGATGCGCAATTGTGGCAGCTGCTGGCCCAGCATGAGCAGACAGCAGAACTAGTGCCTATAAAAAGACCCGATGCCCCTGCGTTGTGTGATGCGGACAGGGCGGTTCAGCCGGTTCGCCGGCCTCCTGTCAGTCGTCTGTCTTTAATCGGTGCCGCGCTTTCTATTGCGGCCATCCTCTTTATTGTGATTTATGCGCGGTTCTTTGCTTCTCCGGCGGTGGCTACGCTGACGGATGCCGTCAATGCCCGCTGGGCCTATGGGCAAAGTCCTCTGGAGGCAGGGGAGCGGGTTTCGGTGCGGCCGTGCGATTTGGTGAGCGGTTTTGTATCTATTCAGTTTGATTCCGGTGTGAATGTGGTTCTGGAAGGACCGGCGCAATTCAAACTGATTTCCGAAAATCAGATGCGTCTTTTCAGCGGGAAAGTCTTTGCAGCGGTGCCCAATACGGCTATCGGCTTTGTGGTTGATTGTCCGGGTTCGCGTGTGGTCGATTTGGGTACTCAGTTCGGGCTGGAGGTCAAGCCGGCCGGTACGGCTGAGGTGCATGTGATGAAGGGCAAGGTCAACCTGGTGGCCGGCACTCAGGGTTCCCCGCAGGTGAGCAAGATTCTCCAGCAGTCTCAGGCATGCCGGGTTGAGCCGGGCGGACAAATCCAGCCCGTCGAGTTTAAGGAATTATATTTCGCCCGCAAGATTTCTTCTGAGGACAAAACGGTCTGGTACGGCCAGACTCATCTGAATCTGGCCGACCTTGCCGCCGGCGGCAGCGGGCTGGGGCATGCGCAGACAAAAGCAGGCATCGACCCCGCCTCTGGGCAGGTTCACGCCGAGGCCCGGCAGGGCTATAGCCGAAGCGGTGCCGGCGGCTATCACCGGGTGCCGTCCCGTCCCTTTGTGGATGGAGTTTTCGTGCCCAACGGGGACAAAGGTCCTGTTCAGGTTACTTCCGAAGGACACACTTTCAGCGGCTTTCCCTTTACCGCCGGAGAATACTGGTCGGATATTATGACCCAGCCGATTATTTACACCGGACGCATCGACGACAATCAGGAACTCCTCAAAGCCCAGCCGATGGAGGTCTCGCTCGAGCCGTCCAAAGTGCCCTCTTCGGTTCTGGTGCTCCATTCCAATGCCGGAATTACCTTTGATCTGGATGCGGTGCGCCGGCAGTATCCGACTCTCCGAATCGTTCGCTTTACCGCCCGCTGCGGCGTTTCTGCCAATGCGCTGGCTCAAATGGCCAATGAGTTTTGGGTCCTGGTGGACGGCCGGGTGCGGTTTCATCATCTTAATCCGCGGGGTCATGCCGTGATTCAGACGCTCGATATAGAAATTCGTCCTGATGAGCGGTTTTTGACCCTTGCCACTACCGACGGCGGCGACAACATCAGTTACGACTGGTGTCTGTTTGAAAACCCAATTCTTGAACTGAGAGGAAGAAATTAGCGCCGAAAAGCATATTCATAAAAATTTCTATTCGATTTTATCAGGAAAGGGTATTCAGATGAGAACGAAATGGTTTGTGTTGTGTGCGGTTTTGGGGCTTGGGCTGTCGGTTTGCAGTTTTGCCCTCGATCCCATTTTGGTTGGAGATTTTGAAAGCGGGCCGGATACAAGTACTCCCCCGCGATACGACCGGTGGTTTGACGCCGGTCTGCAAATCACGGCAACTACTCTGCCGGCGGTGGCGGCTACACGCGGGACCCATTCCTTAAAATGCGTCGATGCCGATGGCGGCTGGGGTGCGTCGGTTCAGCTGCCTTTGTTTGATATGGGCAACAGTTTGGACAACCCGTGGATTCAGGCCATTCTGTCGCCGGACTGTGTGATATCTGTGGATGCCACCGTCTTTGCTTCTGAGGCGGCCGGCGGCTGGTGCGAGTTAGGTTTCATCTACAACACCGCCGCTCCAACCAACGGATGGAATCTCTATATGTTTCAGCCCATGACTGTTGATGGACTGCCTCACCGCTATCTGTTTACCATCGATGACGACGCGCGAAATGCGATTGTGGACGCCATCGGCGGCTGGGGAGCCAATATCGGTTTCGGCATCAATACCGGTACCGGAAGCACTACCATTTACATTGATAATGTGTGGATTTATCCGGAAGGGCCGGTGGATGAATATGGTCCCAATCGGCCCTCTGTGGAGCAGGAGTTTGCCGAGAATCCGGAATTTGTGAATGTTATCCTCCGCTGGAAAGCCGGCAGCGACCCCAACGGTCTTTTTGAGGTCAATCCTTTGATTGTTGATGAATATGTCTTTATAACCAAAAAAATGGAAGATCCCAATCTGTATTACCTTGGCAATACGGGACGAGATCCGGGCCTGACTGACCCCAATTCTCAGTATGGCCCTCTGGTGCTGCCGATTAACAGCACCTATCGCTGGGCGGTGGTGGATGTGCTCGAAGGACATGAGCAGTCTTTGATCGCTGGTGTCAGCACCCTCGAAAATGTTGACCCCAACAACATTATCAGTCCCATCTGGTCGTTCAACACGCTTAGCACCCTGCCCATCATTACGGCTCAGCCGGTCAGCACCCGTTTTCGAGTCGGCGGTCCTAATCCGCAGTTTACGATTGCGGTTCAGAGCGTCACCACGCCAAGTTATCAGTGGTATTTCTCCCAGGATGGAATTATCGATCCGGAGAAAGATAACATGGTTGGGCCCAGCGTTGGCGGCGACACCGATACCCTGACGATTCCTGTGGCCAGCAAGTCCTACCAGGGCTACTATTACTGCAGGGTCTGGAATGCGGCTACAGAGTCCGGCGGCGGAGAGTTTCCAGATGTGTATTCCAATGTCGTTACCCTTGTGGTGGAGCGCAAAGTGGCCGAATATCTGTTTGAGGGCAATCTGAAAGATACCAGCGGCCACAATATTCACGGCACAGCGGTCGGCAGCCCCTCCTTTGCGGCGGGGGTTGGCGGCGGCTCGGCTTTGTCCCTGAATGGCATAGACCAGTATGTGGAACTTGGCAATAACGGCTTTCCGAGGGCCGATTTGCTGGATGCCGGCGGTATCGGCGGCGGCTTAGACATCGGTTCGGTCGTTTGCTGGATTAAAGTTAACTCAGTGCCCGGGGGCGAGGCGGGAAGCCGCGTGGCGGCAATTCTGTCCAGCTGGAATCTGGGAGACGGCTGGCCGCACACGGCCTTTGAGTTGGCTGTCGAATCAGACCTGGCGGCCTCCTATACCAATGCACGAGCACTGGTGCTTGGGGAAACGGCTCAGGTAACCTGGGTGTCGTGGCGTCCGACGTGGGTGGAGAATTTCAATATGATTGGCGATGGCCAATGGCATATGCTGGCCGCCACCTGGGCAATGGATGACATCATGCGGGTGTACGTGGACGGCAGCTTGGTTGCTCTTTCGGAGGATGCGGTCAGCAGTACTTTTCGAGCGTGGGTGAATGGAATGCATATCGGAGCGGCTCCCCAGAACACCTCCGGTGCGGTGCATCGGTATTTCGATGGTCTGATTGACAATCTGAGGGTTTACAACTATGTGCTCCCGTCTGAAGACATCGCCCAGGAATACTATAATCTCACCGGCAAATCCGGCTGTATCTACCTGGACTTCCCGGGCAGCAACTTTAATGTGGACAATACCGGCACGTCTTATTGTCGGGTTGATTTAGCGGATTTTGCCGTTATGGCGCAGAACTGGCTGGCGGAGGGGTATTATCCTTAATGGCGGCGGCATGTTTTTGACAAGTCCGCTCCGCAGGAAACAGGATGATGGGCCTGCCGAAAAAGCAGGCCCTTTTTTTATTTCTTCGGAAAAAACTTTACAGAAAAGCCCTAAGCAAATATTGTAGATAGTCGAAAAACCAGCCACTACTTACAATTGCGGCAGGATAACAGAATATGAAGGCATCCAAGTACGGTTATTTTGATGAAGCAGCCCGTGAATATGTAATCACCCGGCCGGACACCCCGCTGCCCTGGATAAACTATCTCGGCTTTCAGGATTATCTGGGGATTATTTCCAATACGGCCGGTGGATACAGTTTTTATCGGGATGCCCGCCTGCGCCGGCTGACGCGGTATTTTTATAATGCCGTGCCGAAGGATAATCCCGGCCGCTATCTCTATATTTGTGACGGCAGGAATACATGGAATCCGGGTTTTAAGCCGATGCGTCAGCCGCTGGATTTTTACCAGTGCCGCCACGGCCTGGGCTATACGGTTATTACCGGCCGTCTGGGTGATATCGAGGTTCAGACAACTTATTTTGTGCCGCCCGACGAAGATGCCGAGGTCTGGGATGTCCAAATCTCCAATCGGGGACGGCGGAAAAAGACCATCGACTTGTTCAGTTATGCGGAGTTCTGTCTGTGGGATGCCTGGGATGATGCGACGAACTTCCAGCGAAACTGGAACAACGGCGAAGTGGAAATCGAGGGCAGCGTGATTTACCACAAAACCGAATACCGCGAACGGCGCAATCATTATGCCTTCTTCTCCTGCAGCGAACCGATTGTCGGATTTGACACCAGCCGGGACGCGTTTTTAGGCAATATGAATGATTACGGCTGTCCGGATGCTGTTCTGCGGCGAACTTCTGCCGATAGTCTCGCGCACGGCTGGGCGCCGATCGGCTCACACCATCTTCAACTGTCCCTTGAAGGCGGGCAGGTCCGCCGGCTTCATTTTATCCTTGGCTATCTTGAAAACCCGAAGGACCGGAAATTTTCAGCCCCCAACGTGCTCAATAAACAGCGCTGCTATGACCTGCTCAGGCGGCTGGAAACCCCCGAACAAATCGACGAGAAATTCAACGGCCTTCGCCGGCATTGGGACCAGACCCTCCAAACCTTTCAGGTGGACATCGACAATCCTCTTGTTCGCCGAATGGTCAATACGTGGAATCCTTACCAGTGCATGGTTACATTCAATCTGGCCCGCTCGGCCAGTTTTTTTGAATCCGGAATCGGGCGGGGGCTGGGCTTTCGGGATTCCAATCAGGACATTTTGGGGGCGGTCCACATGGTCAGCTCGCGAGCCCGAGAGCGAATCCTCGATTTGGCGGCCGCGCAGAACTCAGACGGGACCTGCTATCATCAGTTTCAGCCGCTCACCAAAAAGGGCAATCACGAGGCGGGAACCGGCTTCAGCGACGACCCGCTTTGGCTGATTGTTTCCACAGCGGCCTATATTCAGGAGACAGGCGACGAATCAATTCTTGATGCGCCGGTCGGCTATGCGGATCAAGAGGGCAGCGCCGAGCGGACGACCCTGCTGGACCATCTCCACCAGTCTGCCCGCCGGGTTCTGGCCGACAGAGGGCCGCATCGCCTTCCGCTGATCGGCCATGCTGACTGGAACGATTGTTTGAATCTGAATTGCTTCAGTCAAACGCCGGGCGAAAGTTTTCAGCTGGCCGGCGATATTCAGCAGGGCAAGGCCGAATCAGTGATGGTTGCTCAGTTGTTTATCTGCGGCGTCCGTGAGCTGGCCGCCCTTCTGCGGCGGCGGGGGCAGAGCGACGCAGCTGAATTTTACGAAAAGGAAGTCAAGGCGATGAAAGAGGCCGTGATGAACTTCGGCTGGGACGGCCGGTGGTTTTTGCGGGCATACGACCATTTTTCCAGACCGGTGGGCTCGGCGGCCTGCGATGAAGGCAAGATTTTTATCGAAACGCAGGGCTGGGGTGTCATGGCCCGTCTGGGGCTGGACGACGGCCGGGCACACCAGGCCCTCGACAGCGCCTGGGAATACCTGAGCGATGAAAACGGGATGGTGCTTGTGCAGCCGGCCTATACGTTTTACCGCGATTATCTTGGAGAGATTACTTCCTATCCGCCCGGTTATAAAGAAAACGCAAGCGTCTTCTGCCATAACAATACCTGGGTGATTATTGCCGAAACAATTCTCGGGCGGGCGGAGAAGGCCTGGGAACTGTATCGGCGGATTTGTCCGGCGTCCAAAGAAGACCGGCTGGATATTTACCGTTGCGAGCCGTACTGTTTTGCCCAGACGATTTCCGGCAAAGATGCCCCGATTCCCGGCGAAGCCAAAAATTCCTGGCTGACCGGAACCGCCTCCTGGACCTTTACTGCCCTGACCCAGTATATTCTCGGCATCCGTCCGACCTATGACGGCCTTTGCATCGACCCGTGCATTCCTGCGGATTGGAAGGGCTTTCGGGTGCGTCGGCTGTTTCGCGGCTGCTGGTATGAAATTCGTGTGGACAATTCGGCAGGCGTCATGAAAGGCATCCGCCGGCTTTGCGTGAATGGAAAACCGATAGCCGGACAGGTTGTGCCCGTGTACCCAGCCGGCCAAACCGTGCAGGTTGAGGCCGAAATGGGTTCCCTTGAAAACTCTCTATAAAAGAGGCGGCCAATGAAGAGGAAAAAGAATCGGACATCCGCCATTTGGGACTGGAGCGGCGGGGTGGTAGTGGGTGTTTTTGTATGGCTGGGCTGGGCGTCCGCTGCGACGCCATGGCTGCACGCTGACGGCACGGTCCTGAAGGACCCGGCCGGCTGTATCGTCGTTCTGCGCGGGGTGTCGCTGATTGATTTAGGCGGCACAGAAAAAGAGTTCGGCGGCGCCATTCAGATGATTGACCGGCTGACCAATCGGGACGACCCCCAGGGCTCCTCGCCCGGCTGGTATCCTACGGTGATTCGTATTCCGATTTATCCGGCTGACGAGGAAGATTACAAAAGCCCGTGGACGTTTGAGCCGGGCCGCGATGATTTCTATGAAAAACTGCTTCGTCCGGTCGTGGATTACTGCGCCGCCAAAGGTTTGTATGCGATTGTGGATTGGCACTATATCGGAAACACGTTTGACCACCGGCAGACGACCCGTCAGTTTTGGGAATATATGGCGCCGCGATTTGCCGGCGACAGCCATGTCCTTTTTGAACTGTTCAACGAGCCGATCAACAAAGTCGGCACCGATGAAGAATGCTGGCTGAGCGTGCGCAAGGATATGCAGGAATGGGTGAATCTGGTGCGGCAGTATGCCCCGCGGACGCTGCTGCTGATTGCCGGCGCCAACTATTCGCAAATCATCGGCCCGGCGGCAGACCATCCCATCGACGACCCGGTTGGCGGCAGGAATTATGCGATCGTCTCCCATATCTATCCTATGCACTGGCTGAGCGAAAACGCCCAATGGTACAAAGACCATCTCCTCCGCTGTGTCTCGGTACATCCGGTCTTTATGAGCGAATGGGGGTTCAGCCGGAGTTTCCCTCACAACCGCATCCCGCCGGCCACTATTGATAATTACGGCCGGCCCTTGATGGAATTGACGGAAAAATACAAAATCAGCACCACCTGCTGGGTAGCCAGCTATGACTGGCTGCCGAAAATGTTCAATCCGGATTGGACGCTGCGGTGCGGTCCTGATGAGATGGGCTGTTTTGTGAAGGATTACCTCTACGAAAAACGCAATGACGATTTGCCTTGTGAGAGCCGCACAGAAGAATTGCTCCTTCCCGATTTCGCTGCAAGTGCTGGAGAACGTCAACCTTCAGAAGATAACGCCTTGGAATCAGCGCCGGCCGACTGAACGCGTCGGGTCAAGCGGCTGCGGCACTGGGCAATGAGATTCAGCATTTGGTCTGCCTGCTGTCGGACGGCTGCGTCTGGATTGTTCACCCGCGCGTTCCATTTGCGGTATTCGGCGGTCAGTTTCTCCATGATTTGCTGTTCGGACATCTCTTCGCTGAGTCCCAGCAGCGCCAGCGGCTCTTCGATTTGTTCAGCTTTGCCGGTGAGGTGTTTCTGCACCAGCGATTCGTATCGGTCTTGGGGAATCTCCAGTTTTTCCGCGATATAGCGGAGGGTCTTCAGCAGGGATTGAGAAATCATGGAAGCGGAGCCGGCGATTCGAATGCACAGCTCAAAAATACCGCAGCAGTCGGCCGGCTCTGCGTATCCCGGCAGCTGCTCGCAGGCCTCCTCCATGGCGGATATGCTTTCTTCAGTCGATTTGGGACGAGGGGACGGCTGCGGCCCTGTTTCCTGCCCCTGATGCAGCCATTGACAGAGCAGTTCCCAGCCGGCAGGATTGGGGGTGGTCAGGTGCCAGACAGATTCGGCCAGCTGCTGCATAGCCGTTTGCTTGCTCAGACGCTGCTGCTGGATTTCCTCATATCCGTACTGACCGGACAGCAGTGAAATCTGACTGCGGGCGCTGGCCAGCGGTTTGCCGACGGCCTCTTCCAGCACCGTCACCTCGCATTCAAGAAGGGCTGGGCCGCGCCGAGGGAAAACCAGCTCATTGACCTCTACTTCGGCTACTGTAACCCAATCCTTCAGCACAGACAAACGGGCCGGAAGCGGGCCGTTGTGAAACATGTACTGATAAGCGGGTGTTCCGTCGGAAGACCACGCCGGATGTCGGCACAGCACTGGTTTGGGGGCACTGTTTTTTTTCGTAGCATCCGTCAGCTGAATCAGGATGTTTGTTTCGCATCGGCTGTGCGGTGCACAGATGGCGCCATGAATCTGAATTTTCAGCACGTCCCGGTAAACAGCATCCTTTTCCTCTTCAACCAGCAGGACCCGGCAGGCAAAACGCTCCGGATGAAAAGCCGGAAACAAACGGCTGAGCCGCCGACGCAGGTTCGCCGGTCCGCTTAGAGTCACAAGAGCGGCCAGCGTCAGAAGGAACAGCAGAATGTTCAGCCAGTGCTCGGCCATACTCAATGAACCTGAAATCTGGCGATTTCTTCCGTTTTTTGCTGAATGGATTTTTCCAGCGCGGCTCCGCTTTCCGACAGAGCCAAATCCACTTCGAGTATCCGTCCGGATTCTTCATCACAGAAGGAGCAGTGCATTCGCTGGTTCAGGTCGTAACTGTAGCGCACCACAATCGGGCGGTTGGCCGGCCGGTGCGGAGGCAGTTCAAATATTTCCGTGGCGATTTTGTTGACAAAGTCCGGGTCTTCGTCTTCTCCCTGAGTAATAGTAACCTGAAGTTCGGTCTGACCGTCGCACATCGTATAAAAGGTCTGCATGGCTTCGCAGGGCAGCGGGGTGTTCTTTTTCAGAATGATGCTGTTGCGAATAACATGCTTGCCGGTTGTTTCGTCAATCGGAGCACACAACGTCCCGTAGCTGTGGTTGCAGACGTCTTTGAGTTTGATGTCGCGCAGCCCCCCGGCGATGCCCGCCTCCACCTGCTCAGGATGGTTGCGCAGCAGGGTCAGGCCGGCATGGATAGCCGCTCCCAGGGCGACACATTCATCTACATTGACGGCTGTAACCGGCGGCTTGCCGAATTTTTCCGTCAGCCGCTGCTGGACGAGCGGAATGCGGGTGCTGCCGCCCACTAGAAGAACCTGGTCAATTTCCTGAGCGGAGCAGCCGATTTCCTGAAGACTTACATCAATCAGCATTTCGGTCCGGCCCACCAGCGGTTCGACGGCCTCTTCAAACTGCTGCTGAGTAATCTCCACACGGGCGCTGCCGCCTTTCCCGTACAGAATTTTTTTGGCGGAAGGCCGGCGCGACAGGGTCTTTTTGACATCTTCGGCCTCGTCTTCATACTGGGCCTGTTCCTGAGGATTTGTAATCAGCGGCTGACCGGTCTGTTCCTGATAAGCCTTTTCAAAAATCTGGAGGATTTTTCGGTCAAAATCCATTCCGCCCAAGGCGTGATCACCCTGACTGCAGACGATGGTAATATTCTGTCCGCTCACATCCATAATCGTCACGTCAAAGGTGCCTCCGCCAAGGTCATACACCAAAACACGACCGTTGACATCGTGCGTCGTGGCGTAATACAGGGCTGCGGCCACCGGTTCATTTACAATCCCGATGACATTCAGTCCCGCCAGCGCCCCGGCATCCATTGTCGCTTTCCGCCGGACTTCGTCAAAGTGCGCCGGTACGGAAATTACCACGCTTTCGATGCCTGGATAAATCATTTCAGCATCTTGTTTGAGTTTTTTCAGAATCAAGCTTGAAATTTCCTCAGGCGTCCAGACTCGATTGCCGATGGTTTTTCGCCATTGGGAGTCTCCCATATGCCGTTTAATCCATCGAACAGCGCGGTCGGGATTGAGCTGCCGGCAGTTGAGTGCTTCAATGCCCACGCGAACCGTTGCATCCTGGTCGTCATCGAAATAAACCACCGACGGCGTCAGCCGTTCTCCTTCGCTGTTCGGGACGACTTCCGGCCGGCCGATTTTGTTTAGAATCGCCAGCGCCGAAAAGGTGGTTCCCAAATCAATTCCTGCAATCATACCCATAATCTTGCTTCCTTATTCAGGTTCGTTCCTCAGGCATACAGTTTGACCTGTGCGCATCGAACGATTTTCACTTCCTCATCATTAATCAAATATTGATAGCCCGGACGGACTACTTCGGCAATCCGTCCGCTTTTTTCCGGTTCGCTGTTGTTTTCTTTTTCCTTGATGGCTTCCGCATACCGTTCCAGTCCGCGGTATTCCAGCCCCACCTCCGGTTCAAATTGCTCCAGCCCGCTGGATTCCAGCGCAAAGAGAATCTCATCGCGAATATCTTTCAGGGCGCTGATATCCTGATTATCCTTCTGAAGCTGCCGCATGCGGTCTTCAATATTATCAACGCACCGGATAATCCGCAGACAGAACCGCTTGATGAGCATCCAGTCGTAGCCGTCCTGAAGTTTTTTCACCTGATTCTGCTGTTCGGCGGCGAATTCCCGAATGGCCGACATTTGCTCACTGAGATCCGAAAGCCCCTGCACCACCGGAATCGGCGTCATGAGGGAAGAAAGAATCGGGTCTGAAACGGCCGGCTCCGGTTCAGTCAGCAAAGCCGCGGCAGCGCCTGCCGACAGCGAAGAGGAAGACTCCGCCGGAGAAACGGCAGGCGGGCTGGACTTGATGGATGTAGCTGCCCTGGGGATGGTTGGCTGCGGCTGGCCGTTCGATTCAGAGGGTGCGTTTGCACACGGCCTCGCCGACGGTTTTTGCCTGGGAGTTTTTCTTGTGAAAAGGTGAACTTCCTCTTCCTCTTCTTTTTCCTTCTTCTCTTCAGAAACCTTACTCGGCTGTTCGGAAGAATTTTTGTCAGCGGCTGTTGGGCCGGCTGTTTTTGGCGATTTTGGTTTTGCGTCGGCTTCGCCCTTTTTGATTCTTCGCAGGGTCGCAAGCCGCAGAAGGATTCCAATCAAAAGAACCAGACCGCCGGTGAGCAGCAAAATCGATGAAAAAATACCCAGGATTTCCTGATATTCAATTTGTTTCTGGTATTTCTGGACTCGCAGTTTCCATCCCGGCCCATAGAGCATCTCTCCCAATTCCTCGGGCAAGTCTGTTTCCGCGGCCAGTTCCGGAAGGTCCGCCAGCAGACGCTCCTCCTGATGGAGCATCAGTTTTTTCTGCATCTCCGGTCCGCCGTAAGGGCCGCTGCCCCACGGATTTTCCATCTTTTCACGCTCGCTGAGCCGATTCCATTCTTCGTACTTCTGCAGAAATTCATCCTTCTGCCGTTGGCTGATTTGGTGGTAATTGTCCGTTCGATTTTGCTGAATCTGCTTTTGTGTCAGGACAATGCACCAGCCGGTCAGACCGGGCAGAAGGGCCAGCAGCGCCCAGGTAAACCAATTTTTGGCTGAACTTGTTTCCTGATTGTCCACACCCATACAAAGACCTCATCGGGGGTTGAGGTTTGGTGCCGATGCCCCGTTCAGTCGGCGGCACTTCGACCTTTTCGGCGTACACCCATTGCAAAAAGTCTCATTTTTTAAGGAATCTTCCTTTTGGCCGGACTTTCCCTATTTAAATAGTAAAGTACACTCTTCTATCGGTCAAACGGAAGGCAGGGGTAAGCAGAGTTCCCCCCGAAAAAAGACCAAGGAAACCTGTCTCCAAAGAAAATAAGAAGCAGCAAAGACCTTATCGGTCTTGCAGAACAGGTTTTTGAAATCTTCTTTTCCTATAAAGTGAAGGAATGAGCCGCCAGAAACGGCAAGTCCGATAAGGGGGGGTCTCGGCCTGTCAGTCAAGATTGGCCAAAGGGGCCAGAAGACGACCTGCTAACTCTGCAAACGGACTTTGAGGATAGTTTTGAATGACGCGATTCAGCAGCGAGCGTGCTTCCGCCAGCAGTTCACCTTTGGCTTCTCCCTGCTTGCTTTCTTTCCATTGCTGCAGCCGGATTGCTCCCAGTTCATAAAGGGCCTGGATGCCCCCATCCTGCTCAGGATATTTTTCCCAAATCTCTCGCAAAGCGGCGGAACGCACCTGCAAATCTTGAATCAGACGTGCACGAGCCGTCAGAACATTGTCCCGAAGCGGATCGTCTGCGGGCATAGAAGCGAGCAATTCCTCCAGTTGGAAAGGGTAATGAAAGCCGTACGGATTCAGAAGAACAAACCTTGCCAGACGCTGTTTTTCTGCTTCACTGCTGCCCTGATTGGCAGGGGAAATCGTCTCCTTCAGAATCAGCAGTCGGCTTCGCAGATCCTGGAGTTTGTAGCGGGTCATCACTGTTTTGGCCGGCGGGGCGAAAGCCGTTAAAAGACCACCCGGCGAAACAGGGGGTTCCGAAAGAGAGGCCGTCGTTTTTGAAACCAGGGCCAGGTCAACGTTGCACAGTTCCGTTGCCTCTTTGAAACGTCCTTGTCCGGCCGTATGAACCGCCGCCCGCCAGCGGGCTTCCAGTGCTTCCGGACTGTCCGGAAACCGCACCAGCAGGTCCTGCCAGATGTGCAGATTTTCATAGAAGGGATAATCGTTGTAAAATCGCAGAATCTCCGTCTGCCCGAAATAGCGGGCATCCGGCGTCAGCTCGTTCACCATGGCCTTAAAATAGAGAGCGATGGGAACTCGCCGGCTGAATGGCCGTTTTTCAAGAAAGTAGTTGTATTGGGCCAGCAGCTGGCTCTTCTTGGATTGATACCGAAGTTCCTCCGGAATGTCGGTGAGAAACCATTGCGGCCAGCGGTTGTAATACAGCAGACTTTCAATCTCCTCCCGAAGTTTTTTCCGGAGGTCAATCTTATCGCTCGGATAAAAATAGCCGGCAAAATAACTGTACCGCATTTCATCCGCAAGAATCCGGTCCAGATAGCGGGTTAGAACATGGTCGTGAAATTCAACCTGTTTTTCGGGGTTGTTGCCCGCTACATACATTTGATAATCCAGTTCGTCAAAGCCGATGGTTTTTTCAAAGGTCAGATAGGTAATCCCCGCCGCCATCAGCGTAATCAGCCAAATAAGCCCCGGACGATAGCGGTTGTAATGCCCGATTGCAATCACCACCCCGGCAATCAGCATCGCAATCAGCCACGAATAAATCCACGGGGTAAAAGAAATCCCCCAGCGAATAGGGTCGCTGCTTGAAATCCCGCCGAAAAACGCCCAGTATATCATCGGTCCGGCCAGGCACAGCGCCAGCGAGACAACCCGCGACCGGAACCGAAGCGGACGGCAGGCAACCGCAATGCAGCTGAGCAGTTCAAAAACACCAAGCAGCGGAAGACGGGCCAGAAACATCAGCAGCAGAACCAGCGGCACACTGTATCGAAAACTCATCAACTGAGCCGTCAGCAAAGGGGTAACCGCCAAAAGCCCCATTAACGTGCCGAGAATGGCGATCTGCCAGGGATACTCGTAGATGCTTAAGGGTTCCGTAACAACCCGCCCCAAATGCCATTGACTCGGATAAAACAACTCCAGCAGATTGAGAACCAGAAACTGTCCATTGGTCAGACGGGCCCAGAAAAGGCATATCCCTGCATAGACGACGATAGACAGCAGCCAGCAGCCGTGCACGTTGGCATGGCTGTAATGAAGGGTTGGACCGGCCGTCATAAACGATTTGGTCGGTGCTGCTGGTTTTGCAATGCTTGGCTCAGACATAAAAAGCGGTCGGTGCCGGGAAAACCGGTATAGTTCTTGTCTGGAATTAAACAACAGAAGATTATTCTACGGCTTTGTGTTTATAAGGGCAAGAAATGTTTGAAAAGGTAAGCGGAGAATGCATACCTTTATTGTTGCTTATTCTCCGCGTATCATGTCGGCAATAATCATCAGTCGGCTGATATTATCGCGTTCGGCCTCGCCGAGTTTGTTGTAAATGTACCGAATGGTTTCCTGAAGTTCGGGAATGACAACGTGTTCGAGGACGTTCACCCGTCGACGGGTGCTCTGGAGTTCCGATGCCAGCAGCTGGGCCTGTTTTTCCTTGCCGGCCAGTTCAATGAGCATATCAAAGGCCCGCTCAAGAGCCCGCAGGGCGGCATCCAGTTCCCCGCTGGTTGTGGAAAAACCATAACAAAGAATGTCTCCTTCGCTCTGCTTGGTCAATTCGGGCACTTTGACATTCATAATGCTCGCAAACCGGATGGTCAGGGAGAACTTTTTAGTCGGGATTTCCAGGGCGGCGTTTACACTTTCCGGCTCCATGGTGGAGCGGGCGATGACGAATCGCCGCGAGGTTTCCAGCAGTTCTTTTTCGACCTGCTGACGGAGCATTTTGAGCGATTTGGAAATCAGAACCAGCTGCCGGCTGATTTCATCCCGCTTTTCGCTCAGCAGACGGTGGCCGCGCATGGCCAGCGCCACTCGCCTTCGCAGCTGAAGCATTTCCATCCGGGTTGCGTTGACGTTCTGCAGCATAGGTCAAATTATTTCTTGTTGTTCTGCTCCGCTTGCTCAGAATTCCCTGTTTCTTTGCGAAAGCGGGGCATGTATTTTTCGATCAGTTTGGCATCAATTCGTTTCAGTTCCGCATTTTCAAACATGCTCAGCAGTTCCCAGCCGAGATCGAGCGTCTGAAAAACAGTTCGGTTTTCGTAATATCCCTGCGAAATGTAGCGGTTTTCAAATTCGTTGGCAAACTTCATATACTTTTGGTCTTCTGCGGACAGAGCCGCCTCGCCCAGAATGGTTGCCAGTTCCTGCGCCTCCTTGCCGCGTGCATAAGCGGCATACAGCTGGTTGTACAAGTCAGCGTGGTCTTCACGGGTCTTTTTCGGCCCAATGCCCTTGTCTTTCAGACGGGACAAACTCGGCAGAACATCCACCGGCGGCGCAATCCCGCGCCGATGAAGCCCCCGACTCATAATAATCTGGCCCTCCGTAATATAGCCGGTCAGGTCGGGTACCGGATGGGTTTTGTCATCTTCGGGCATCGTCAGCACCGGAACCAGCGTAATCGACCCTTTTTTGCCCTTGATTCGTCCGGCTCGTTCATAAATCGTGGCCAGGTCTGTATAAAGATAGCCGGGATAGCCTCGCCGGCCCGGCACTTCCTTGCGGGCGGCACTGATTTCACGCAGGGCCTCGCAATAGTTGGTCATATCATTGAGAATCACCAGCACATGCATATCTTCTTCAAACGCCAGATATTCGGCGGCGGTCAGGGCCACACGCGGCGTGGAAATCCGCTCAATGGCAGGGTCGCTGGCCAGATTGATAAACAGAACCGCCCGCTCAATGGCCCCTGTCTCCGTCAGGTCATTGATGAAAAACTGCGCCGCCTCGAACGTAATACCCATTGCCGCAAACACCACCGCAAAACTTTCGCCTTTGCCGAGCACGGTAGACTGCCGAGCCAGCTGCGCCGTAATTTCATCATGAGGCAGACCCGAACCTGAAAAAATCGGCAATTTCTGACCCCGAACAAGAGGATTCAGCCCGTCGATTGTGCTGATTCCCGTCTGAATAAATTCATTCGGATAGTCGCGGGCATACGGATTGATTGGATTGCCGTTGATGTTCAGCCGCTTTGTAGGAATGATGGCCGGCCCGCCGTCTTTGGGCTGACCGGTCCCGCTGAAAACACGGCCAAGAATATCCGGCGAAACCGCCAGCTCCATCGGCTTGCCCAGAAACCGAACTGTCGTGTCCCGAACATCAATCCCCTCGGTTCCTTCAAAGACCTGAACCAGCACCTTATCCCGTTCCACCTGAAGGATTTGGCCGTGCCGATAGGAGCCGTCGCCGATCTCAATCTCTACAATTTCACCGTATTTGGCCCGCTCCACCCCTTCCACCAGCATCAGAGGACCTGCAATTTCCTGAACGGTTCTATATTCTTTTAACATTCCAAACTCCTGCTGTCGGATTATTTCGCTTCCTGCATTTTGGCTGAATAAAGTTCCTTAATCTGGCTGTCAATTTTGTCCAGAATGGCCTGAATCTTTTCCGCTTCTGTATAGTCGATGTATTTGGCTCGGGCAATCTCTTCCCTCACCGGCAGTGCAAACAGCTCCGCCGGCTCCACACCCCGCTCAATGGCGGCCAGCCCCTGCCGATGAAAATGAAGAATCAATTTGAGCAAATCATACTGTTTTTCAATCGGCGTATAAGTGTCCACCTTGTGAAAGGCGTTCTGATGCAGAAAATCTTCACGGATGCTTTTGGCTGTTTCCAGAGCCATCCGGTCGGCAGCGCTGATGGCCTCCGCTCCCACCAGCCGAACGATTTCCACCAGTTCCGATTCTTTCTCCAAAAGGGCCATCGCCTCCCGCGTCATCTGGACAAACTCACGCCCTTTCTCCTTGTCTTCGAAGGTGTCCGCCAGATACTGCTTGTAGAAGGAATAACTCGTCAGCCAGTCAATCGCCGGAAAGTGCCGCTGCTGAGCCAGCCGGGCCAGCAGAGACCAGAAAACCTTCACCACATGCAGCGTGGCCTGAACAACCGAATCAGACAGATCGCCGCCGGGCGGACTGACCGCCCCGATAATGGAAAGCGCCCCTTCCCGCTGGGGACTGCCGGCACAGATGACCCGACCGGCCCGCTCATAGAAGGAGGCAATCCTTGCCCCCAGATAAGCCGGATACCCTTCTTCGGCCGGCATTTCTTCCAGACGCGTCGAGATTTCCCGCATTGCCTCCGCCCATCGGCTTGTGCTGTCGGCCATCAGAGCCACTGACAGCCCCATATCCCGGAAGTATTCGGCAATCGTGATGCCCGTATAAACCGACGCCTCGCGGGCGGCCACCGGCATATCCGACGTGTTGGCCAAAAGAACCACACGCTTCATCAGCGGCTCTCCGCTGTGAGGGTCTGTCAGTTCGGGAAACTCCATCAGCACATCGGTCATCTCATTTCCGCGCTCCCCGCAGCCGATATAGACGACAATATCCGCATCGACCCATTTGGCCAATTGGTGCTGAACAACGGTTTTGCCGGTGCCGAACGGCCCAGGCACGCAGGCCGTGCCCCCTTTGGCTATAGGAAAGAAGGCATCGATGACGCGCTGGCCGGTCAGCAGGATTTTGTTGGGATTCAGCCGCCGCTGAACCGGACGCGGACGGCGCACCGGCCATTTCTGCATCAGTGTCAGCGGGTGTTCTCCCTGTTTGGTCTTCACCGTCCCGATTCGCTCGGTTACGGTAAACTCGCCCTCGGAAAGCCCCTCCAGCCGTCCCCGCACGCCGGGCGGCACCATAATTTTATGCAGAACCAGCGAGGACTCCTGCACTTCACCGATAACATCGCCGGGCTGTACCTCGCTGCCGTTTTGAACGGTCGGCTTAAAGTGCCACTTCTTATCCCGCGGCAGGCCGGGAATATCGCTGCCCCGTTTGATAAAACTCCCCTGGGCTTCCACCAGCGCACTGAGCGGCCGCTGAATGCCGTCGTAAATATTCGAAATCAGCCCCGGGCCGAGTTCCACGCTCAGCGGAGCGCCCGTATTGACTACTTTTTCACCCGGGCCGATGCCGACCGTATCTTCATAGACCTGAATGCTGGCCATATCGCCGTTGAGTTCCACGATCTCGCCGATGAGGTTCTCTTCTCCGACACGCACCACATCGTACATATGGGCACCGGTCATTCCTTCAGCCGCCACCACCGGGCCGGCCACCTTGACGATTTTTCCAAGTTTTTGTTCCGTCATATCTGATGATTCCGTTTGGTGAAAGGTTCGTTTTCTTTCTATATAGGGTTAGTTTTGCAGAATATTGATTCCGGCAGCCAGTTTAATCAGCCGTCCCAGCGATTCAGTGGCAATGCCCGTCGGTTCGGCTGTGAACGGCACTACCACGACGCAGGGAATTGCTTTTCGCAGCGTTGCATCAAAAACCGGCTGGGCCTGTCGGGCGACATTCTCCGCCACTACTATCAGCGTGTAGTGCTGCTTCAGAATGGCCCGCGCGGTTTCCTGCACCTGCTCTGTCGTCAACTCCACCGCGAACGTATCCAGTCCCAATGCCGAAAACGGCATCACAAAATCTGCGCTTCCCAATACGGCAACTTTGCCTTCCATATCCGGCTCTCAGCAGCTGCTCAGTCCATCCACATACCCAGCCGCGCCATCAGCAGCTCGGTTGACAAACCGTTTTTCTTTCCTATCAGGAGCATCCGGACCGTCCGAATCTCCGTTTCTTTCATCAGCAGATAGGCCGCCGGCGGCTGAGGACCGGCCGCCACCACCCGCGTCGTTTTCAAAAAGCCCATCAAATAATCCTCGCAGCCCCGCTCCAGGGCCAAAAAGGACTCTTTCTCCCGAAGATACCGCACACCCTCTTCCATCAATTCAAAATAAGGCGTTGCATAAAAAAGCGATGCCAGCGCTTCATAACTGGTTTCCAGCCCCTGGATAAATTTATCCCGCTCCACAAATCCGTCCGGCAGAAAAAGAAACCGCTCTTCCTCGCGGCCGGCGGCCTTCAGCCGCAGCAGCGTCCGAATGTTGTACAGGTCAATTCGTGCCCGAGACAGCGACAGACAGAAAATACAGTCCGTCGCCAAACTGTGCCGAATCCGCCAGGCGGCCTCCACCCGGTCAATCGCATAATCAATTTGGCGGATGTCTTTGTTTTCATAATAACTCAGCACGGCCGCTTCCACCCCTTCCTGCAGGTACTCCGGCAGCCGTTCATAATTTTCCTGCTTGAATATCTCTTCAAATTCTTCCGCCGGCACCGTGCCTTCCGGGCTGTAGCCCGAACCCAGCGGCTTGTCGGTTACCACCCTCCGAACAGCCAGCCGCATATTGGCAAAATCCTCTCGGGCCAGAAACATCTGCAGAATCGACGAATCACTCATCAGCTGCCTGAACAGTTGGCGAACCTCCCGCCGGCGGGCCAGCAGCATCTCTTCAATCTCCCCGGCGGATGCCTGCGGACCGACCGCATATTCCGTGCCGCTGAGCACTTCAGCCGCTGCTTCAAACTGCTCTGCATGAGCAGCCTCCGACAGCGTCGTCCGGTTGAGCATGACCGTCTCCAGCGCCCGCACTTTGGCGGTGGCGTACGCATACTGCCAGTCGTCCGCTCCAATCGGCGGATATCGGTAAAAGTCAATTTGTGCCAGTTCGGCATTCATTTATTTATTCAGCAAAAAGTTTCTGCGCCGCTTCCATTTCCGTTTGCTCCCGAATCTGCTCTATCAGGACTGCCGTCGAGCAGTTGACCTGCACCTTGCCGCGCCGCAGAATAAATCCGCCGTCGATGTCGGCTCTGTCCGGCGCCAGCCGAAGGTTGCCCTGAAAGCCCGGGCCCAGTTTCTGATTGATTTGTTTGAGAAAATCATGGCTGATTCGCCTCTCATTTTTCCCCACAACGACCTCTTCGTCGCCGGTGACCACCGCCTGTCGTATCAGCCGGCCCATCAGTTCCAGGTAAGGCCCATCCGGCAGCGTATTGATTCGCATGCGGGCTTTTTCATAGGCCTCCTCCAGCAACTCTCTCTTGGCTGCCAGGATTCTTTTCTGCAGCTCCATTCGGGCGGCGGCCAGCATCCGGGCCTGTTTGTCTTCAGCCGCCTGTCGGGCGAGGGTTTCCGTTTCCTGACGAAACGCCTCCAATTCCTTTTCCAGGGCTTGCCGGCGGGCCTGTGCCTTGCTTTGGGCTTCCGACAGGATTTTTTCGGCCTCCTGGTGCGCTTCCGCCAGGATTTTTTCAACCACTTGTTCTGCTTTCATAGAGTTCCGTTTCCCTTTTGCGGTGAAGGGGGATTAACCGACCTTGATTCCCATCAGAATAATCAGCAGGGAAGTCAGGAAGCCCAGAATGGCATACAGTTCAATCATAGCGGCATAAACAACGCCTGCCTTGAAGGCCATTTCCGGTCGTTTGGCGGTCATCAGAATGCCGGCGGCACCCGTACGCCCCTGGTGGATGGCGCTGAAGAGCCCTCCGATGCCGACGGGCAGACAGGCAGCCAGAATTTCCAGCCCCTGATGCCAGAGAATCGGCGATACCCCACCGGCAAACATGTTCAGTTTAATCAGTACAAACAAGGCCACGACAAACCCGTAAATCCCCTGCGTGCTGGGCAGGACAACCAGCAGCATCAGAGAGCCGTACCGTTCTGGTTTTTCGCTCAGAACAGCGGTTGCACTTTGGCTGGCTGCCGCCAATCCGATGGCCGAACCGATACCCGCCAGAAAGACCGCCAGTGCCGCCCCTGTCAACGCAAATGTCAAACCCATCATGTCCACCATACTTTGTGTCCTCTCGTTTTTGATTTTTCTTTTTTCATTCTGCCGTTGTCCTTGTTTTCCATAACGGCTTTATGATCTCACGGCAATATGTTTGAACTCTTTTCGCAAGGGCCGAAATTCCTGTCCGCCGCCTGTCAGAAATTTGGGGAAGAATTCCACAAACTGAAGCCGCAGACTGTGTACAAAAGCCCCCAGCATAGACATCCCAAGATTAAACAGATGACCGACCACAAACACCAGCGCGCCCAGCAGCCAGCCCACCCACGGCACATCCATCACAAGTTTAACCAGCACATTGATGGCCAGTCCAAAGCCGGACCCGACCATTCCCAGGGCCATCAGCCGGGCATAGCTGAGAATATCACTCAAATAAAAGACCGTGCTGAAAAGTTGAAAAAGCCCAATCCCTACGCGTCCGCCCATCCCAAGCCCGCGTCCGCTGAAAAGAAAGATTCCTGCTGCCGGCACAAGGGCTGCCAGTCCCATGGGTTTTGCCAGTGTTGCCGGAAGGATGCCTCCTTTGGCCAGCCCCAGGCAGGCCAGGCAATTCAGCATGATAATCCAGCATCCCTGATCTACAATCGCAGCGGCAAAATCCCGCTTTCGAAGGTTGTGAATCAGAGCGATAAAAAGCCCCACTTGAATCTGAACATAACCAAGGATCAGCGAAAGAGCGAAAAAGGTCATCGGCTGGGACATCGGGTCAAAAAGCATCAGACGCACGCGCAGCCGCTCCAGAAAGGTATCCGGACCCAGCAGAGAGGTGATCGCATCTCCAAACCATCCGCCCGTGATTGCGCCCGCAGCCAGCGTGGTAAAACCGCACAAAAAGAGCATCTGGAACGCCGCTTTCGGCCCCCGCATTTTTTTGAGAATCCATCCCAGCACGACCATCAGAATCAGCCCGTAGCCGGCATCGGCCAGACACAATCCGAAGAAAATAGCAAAAAATGGAGCCAAAAACACAGTCGGATCCACCGACGTTGGAGCCGGCATCCCGTACAGCCGCGTGATGGTTTCAAACGGCCGAACCACAGGAGGATTTTCGATTTCCACCGGCGGCTCTTCTCCTTCGCAGGGAATCAAAATCGTCACATCACATCCCTCAAAGCGATGGACAATTTCTTCCAGACGCGGATAGTCTTTTCGCTTGACCCACCCCTCCAGAAAGAGGGTTTGTTCAGTTGCCGGCGATTGCAGCTGAGCAGTCTTTCGCTTCAGCAGGTTGCTGTAATAGTCGAAAAGAACCTTCAGTTCAAGCCGGCGCTCAGCCAGTTCGGCGGCCTTTTCCTTCAGACGGCCGATTTCTTTTTGAAGTTCTTCCCGCCGCCGGCGGCACTGTTCAATCAGTTCTGCCGGTGTACCTTTCAGCCCTTCCAGGCGGGCCGGCTCAAATTCAGCATTGCGAAGGATTTTCTGGACTTCGCCGCTCGTCTCGGCCAGACAGAAAATTACACACGCCTTGCGGCCTTCTGATTCTCCGATGATTTCTATCGTTGCAAGCAATTCCGCCAGTTCCGCTTCGACAGCCGGGACATTCTGGCCGGCAATCAGTCCGATCAATGCTTGAACTGTGCGAAAAGAAGTCAACTCTTCCAGCCGGCAGAGCAGATTCCGCCAGGGCAGCAGACGCTCCAGTTGTTCCTCCGTCTGCTCCAGTTCCGTTTCCAGCCGGTCCAGTTGTTTATGAACGGCCTCCGTTTCCTCCAGCAGGTTCATGGCCTGTCGACCGCTGAGGATGGAGGAGTACGTCGAAGCATCAATCTCAATTCGCGGGGCAAAAAGACTGGTTGGTGCCGGCCCCTTCGCGTGCAATTCAAGAAAGGCGATGGCCTTTTCCAGCCGTCCCACCAGTTCTTCCAGTTCCTTGGGGCGGCGAAAATCAACCTGCAGCTCCGGCCATTCCTTGCTTACCATGGCCTGGTCGGCAGGCAGCAGCTGCACCATCCCTGCGTCCTGCAGCGCTTCCAGCAGCTCGCCGGCCTGGCTGCGATGAGCCACAATCAGAATTTTTTCCATCGGCACAATGGCCATTGGGTCATTCTTCCTTTAATACAGGTAAAATAAATGGTTCTTCACCGAGTCAAATGAGACAGAATGCTCGAGATGCACTCTTCCATTCGGGAAGCGGCCTTCTGCCGAAGAGATTCAATCTGCTTTTGTCCTTCTTTCAGCAGTCGCTCAACTTGGGTTTGAGCGGCTTTTTCTGCCTCAGCAATCGCTGCTGCAATTCGTTCCTGCCGCTCCTGCTGGGCCTGGCGGCGCAATTTTTCTTCTTCTTCGGCGGACTTCTCAAGCAGTTCCGCGGCCTGACGTTTGGCTTTTTCGATGATTTCGCGGGCCTGCTGTTCGGCTTCTTTAATCCGTTGAACCAGTTCCATAAAATGTCCTGTTTTTCACCGTTTTCAACAATATTTTCAGTAATTGGCGCTATTTTCAGGGGACTATCATAGCAAACCCCGGCCGGAGAACAAGGAAAAATTCAAGAATTGACCGGAAAGCCAAACGATGTTTTTACTTTTTAGCAGGAGCAATCAGCTCTTTTTGTTCCATCGCTAACAAGATGAGCTCCGCTAAATATTCTTTTTTGAAGATAGAATTATCGAATGTCATCGCAAAAGCTGGCTGGCGAGGGTTTTTCTCTTCATAGAAAGAACGAAGATATTCTCGCATCCGGTCTATTTCTTCTATTTTTTCTGCTGCTGCGGCCTTATCTAATTTCCCCCGTATGCTTACCCGCGCAATTCTCCAGTCTTTCGGCGCCTCGATGCGAACACTGAGTCCATTGGGAATATCGTAGGTGGCAGCAGTCCCTCCTTGTCCGATAATGACGGCGTACCCTTCGTAGGCAATCGTTCGGACCATCAGGGTAATCTTGTGGCGGATTTCAAAGCCGTCTGGAATATGATCTTTTTGAAGCCCGCGCAGAAAATCCCTAAATAGGCTGTGTTTCGAATAACGCGCCTGTTCGATCATCTCTTCCGTCAGGCCCGTGTCCTCCGCCAGCTGCTTGAGCAGTTCCTTATAATAAAGCTTCCAGCGGCCGAGCTCGTCCCGCTCATTCAGTTTTTCAATGAGATATTGACCGAGTTCAAAGCCGTCGCAGCCGTACTGTCTTGATATTGTTAGAAAGGGACCGGGCTCTTTTTTTCCTTTTACATGCTCAAGATGTTCCCGAAGATAGGCGGAAATTGTCGGTTTTGCCATCGACGAATATCCTTGTCCCACAGACTTCATCATCAGCCCACTTAGACTGTCTATTCAATACTATACGTTATCCAGATTAAACACGGCTGTCAAGAATCAATCTCTCTCTTGGATGGAAAATATTTTTTGTTAAAACAGGCAATCTGTGCGTTCTGTTTCGAAGAACAGGGCTGGATTGACAGGAAGGGGTATGATAAAGTATAGCCGCTTATGATTTGGCTCCTGCCGGAAAGGACTATTATGCGAAAACTTGGTTTATGCCTGGGAATAATGCTGGCGGCTGTCAGCGTTGCCGGTGCAGTTTTATCGGAGCAGGAATTTCTGAATCCGCCGTCTTGGGCCGGGGTCCGCTGCTGGTGGTGGTGGCTCAACAGCAATGTTACAAAAGAGGCCATCACACGCGATTTGGAGGAAATGAAGGCCAAAGGGTTCAGCGGAGCGATGATTTTTGATGCCGGCGGCGCCGACCAAAGAGGCAATGCCCCCGTGCCTGCCGGTCCGCTGTTTGCAAGTCCCGCCTGGGTTGAACTTTACAAGCACGCCCTCCAGGAGGCCGACCGTCTCGGCCTGGAAATCGGCCTTTGCATTCAAAGCGGCTGGAATCTGGGCGGCCCGATTGTCACGCCCGATTTTGCCGCCAAACATCTCACCTGGTCGGAAATGCAGGTAGAAGGCCCGCAAAAGTTCAGGCAGAAACTCCCGATGCCGGAAAATCGAAATTGGTATCGGGATATTTGTGTGCTGGCTTTTCCGCTGAAAACCAGCGCCTCCTCCATTTCATTCACCCTTCAGGCAAGTTCCTGTCAGGACGGCCATCCTGTCTCCCTGATTGTCGACAGACGCGACGATACCTTTTGGGTCAGTGCCGGCACACGGCCGGGAGAAGGTCCCTCTCCCGAAAACCCCCAATGGATTCAGTTTACCTTTGAACAGCCGGTTGCCGTCAGCGGCATCTGCCTGCTGGGCCGGCCCGGCTACGGCCCCAAAACAGCCCGTCTCCAGGTCGATGGAGGCCGGCCGCTCGCTGCTTTTTCTATCGAAGACGGAAAATCAGCAACCCAGGAATTTGACAAGCAGGTCGGAACGGTCTTTCGCATTCTTTTTGAGGACGCCTATGACACGCATCATCCCGCCGAACCCCGCAATGTCCAGGTGGCTGAACTTTGCCTGCTTGATGAACAAAAAAAGCCCATTACCCACCCTTCCGCTCGGCCGGGCATTCAAAATCTTCAGTTGAAAATCCTTGTGGAGGAACTGGGAATGTCCGCCCCGGACTGCCGGTTTCTCCTGGATGATATTCCCGCCGTCCCCGGCGAAGAAGACACCCGCCTTGAAGAGATTGTCAATCTCACGGAGTATCTGGAACCCGACGGCACCCTAACCTGGACGGTGCCGGCAGGCAAGTGGACGCTCTTGCGCTTCGGCTATACCCCCACCGATGCCCGCGTATCCACCTCCAGCGGCGCCTGGCAGGGCATGGTGATTGATTATCTCAGCGCCGACGCCTTCGACCGATACTGGCGTCAGGTCGTCCAGCCCCTTCTGGAAGCCGCAGGCCCCCTGAAGGGAACGGTTCTCAAACAGCTCGAAACCGACAGCTGGGAATGCGGCGGAATGAACTGGAGCCCCGCCTTTGCCGAAGATTTCAAAAAATATCGCGGCTACGACCCCATTCCCTATCTGCCGGTGATTGCCGGCAAAATCGTAGAAAGCCGCGACGCCTCCAACGCCTTCCTGGCCGATTTTCGCAAAACCCTCGGCGACTGTGTGGCGGACAATCACTATGCCGTCTTTGCCGAATATGCCCATCGCAATAATCTTCAGATTCAGCCCGAATCCGGCGGTCCTCACGCCGGCCCACTCGATGCAATCAAAAATCTGGGCAAAAGCGACATCACCATGTCCGAGTTCTGGTCTCCCTCGCCGCATCGTCCGACGCCCGAAACCCGATTTTTTGTCAAGCAGGCGGCCTCAGCCGCTCATATTTACGGCAGGGAAATCGTGGCCGCCGAGTCTTTTACCACCATCGGACGCCACTGGAATGATGTCCTCTGGAAGACCATGAAGCCGGCGATGGACCACGAGTTCTGTTCCGGTCTCAATCAGATTTTTTTCCATACCTTTACTTGCTCGCCGAAAGAAATGGGCATCCCGGGCCAGGAATATTTTGCCGGCACCCATGTCAACCCCCAGGTCACCTGGTGGCATCATTCCATTCCTTTTATGCAGTATATCAATCGATGCCATTATGTACTTCGTCAGGGAAAGTTTATGGCGGATGTGCTGTATTATTACGGCGACCACGTGCCCAATATCGCCCGCCTCAAAGAAGCAGACCCGCCCAAGGTCCTGCCCGGGTATGATTATGATATCACCGACGAAGTCATCCTGCAGAAACTCACCGTCCGCGACGGCAGAATCCTTGTCCCCGGCGGTGTAAGTTATCGTCTGCTTGTCATGCCTGACCATCAGGTTCTTTCGCTCGAAGCCCTCGAAAAGGTCAGCGAACTTCTTCAGCAGGGTGCTGTCATTCTCTGTCCCCGACCGGAGCGGATGGTTTCGCTGGTGGGCGGACGAAAGGCCCGCCGGCGATTTGAACAGCTTACCGATCAGTTGTGGGGTGAGATTTCAGGGCCCGCAGGCCAGCGCTCCATCGGCACCGGCCGGCTGATTTGGGGCGAAACCGCCCGCCGGGTTCTTCTGGAGGACCAGGTCAAGCCGGATTTTGAATTCACCTGCTCAGACCCCGGCGCTCATCTGGACTATATCCATTACACCCTCGACGATGCGGATGTGTACTTTGTCTCCAACCAGACCGAATCAACCGTTACGACCGACTGTCTGTTCCGCGTTACCGGCAAAGCGCCCGAACTTTGGGATCCCGTTACCGGACAGATCAGGCCGGCTGCGTTCCGCACTGTCGAGAGCCGAACCCAGCTGCCGCTGCGCCTGAGTCCTTATGGTTCTTTGTTTGTTGTCTTTCGCAAGCCGTCGGCGGATGCTCCCGCCGCGGCCGCCAATTACAAGGACTATCGGCCCGTTCAGACCGTCGGCGGTTCCTGGCTGGTTCGCTTTGACCCGCGCTGGGGGGGCCCGGCGGAAATCCTCTTTCCCCGCCTGCTGGACTGGACTGAGCATGAACTGCCTGCCGTCCGGTACTATTCCGGCACGGCCCGATACCAAAAAAGTTTTCATCTCGAAGTTCCCCTCCGCTCCGGCTGCGAATATTGGCTGGACCTCGGCCGTGTCGAAGATGTCGGCATTGCCAAAGTGACCCTCAACGGCGAAGACTTAGGGATTCTCTGGACGCCCCCGTTCCGCGCAGAGATTACCTCCATCCTCAAAAATGGGGTTAACTTCCTCGAAGTCGAAGTGGTCAATTCCTGGCGCAATCGTCTTATCGGCGACCGGGACTTGCCCCCCGAGCAGCGCCTTACCAAAACCAACATTGTCGTTCGACCTGACTGGCGGCTCGAACCGTCCGGCCTGCTCGGACCGGTGGTAATTCTGGAGGAAAAAACCGCCGATTAGAGCAAACTCACCGGGTCCACATCAATCTGAATCTGAATGGCAGGGCGAATCGGCCCCGACGCCCGAAAGCGCGCAAAAAGCGTCTGGATGAGTGTCGGCTCAGGTGCCTGCACAACCAGATGCAGCCGATGAAAGCCCCCGATGCGGCTGATCGGCGCGGCCATCGGGCCTCGCAGCAGAATCGGCAGTTTCTCCCTCTCGATGATTTGTTCCAGCCGGCTGCTGACGGTCTTGGCGGCGGCGGAAAGCCGCTCATAACTGCTGTCCCGCATCAAAACCACTGCCATGCGCCATTCCGGCGGCAGATGACAGGCCCGCCGGTGCTTCATCTCCTCCTGAACAAATCCATCCCAGTCGTACCGGCAGGCAAACTCAATCGCCGGCTGGCCGGCCAGAAAGGTCTGAATCAGAACCCGTCCCCCTTTTTCGCTTCGTCCGGCCCGTCCGGCCGCCTGACAAATCAGCTGAAACGTCCGCTCATTCGCCCGAAAATCCGGCAGCGAAAGCGCCGTGTCCGCGCTGACAATCCCCACCAGCGTTACATTGGGAAAGTGCAGCCCCTTGGCCAGCATCTGCGTGCCCGCCAGAATATCAATGCGCCCCTCCGCAAAATCCTCCAGCAGCCCGTAATAGTCTTTGCCCGCCATCGCATCGCTGTCAATCCGCCGCAGACGCGCCTCCGGCAGTTTATTTTTCACTTCCTCTTCCAGACGCTGCGAGCCCAGCCCAATCATCGTCATAGCTTGCCCGCACAGCGGACAGGCCTTAGGCACCAGCGTCTTCGACAGACAATAATGGCAAATCGCATATCCCCCGCTCATGTGCGCTCCAAGAATCGTCGGCACACTGCCTTCCCGCTGCGGCCGCTTGTGATAAGTGAGCGTTACATCGCAGTTGCGGCAGTGCAGCGTATGCCGGCAGCTTGGGCAGTAAATAAAATGGCTGTAGCCCCGCCGATTCAGCAGCAGAATCGCCTGTTCCCCGCGGGCGAGCACTTCCCGCAGCGCCTCCTCCAGCGCCGGACTGACCAGCTGCGGCTGTTTTGTCCGACAGCCCTCAAATGCCGTCAGCATGTTGATGACCTCCATCTTCGGCAGCGGCAGATTGTGCACCCGATGCTTCATCACAATCCGGCTGTAGGTGCTTCGCCGCATACAGTTATGCAGCGTTTCCAGCGACGGCGTTGCCGACCCCAGCAGACAGACCGCCCCGGCCAGCTGGGCCCGCTTAATCGCCGTATCTCGTCCATGATAACGCGGCACCATATCCTGTTTGTAGCTGGGCTCATGCTCTTCATCGACAACAATCAGCCCCAGCCGGCTCACCGGTGCAAAAACCGCCGAACGCGCACCAATCACCACATCGGCCTGCCCCTGCCGAATGGCCTGCCATTGAGCGTTCCGCTGCGGTCCTGACAAACCCGAGTGCATGACCGCCAGCCGCTCAAAGCGCGTGCTGAACCGCTGCACCGTCTGAGCGGTCAGCGCAATCTCCGGCAGCAGAACCACGGCCTGCCGACCCAGCGCCAGCGTCTGCTCAATAGCCCGAATATAAACTTCCGTCTTGCCGCTGTCGGTCACTCCATGCAGGAGCGTCACGGCAAACCGGCCCTCTTTCAACTGCTTGTCCAGATGCTCCAGCGCCTTTTCCTGCTCCGCGGTCAGCACGATGGCTTGCGCATCCAGCGCCAGCCCCTTCGGCACAACCGGCAGCGGACGCACCTGAACCCGCTGGCAGCTTTTGACCCATCCCTCCCGAAGCAGTTTTTTCAGCGGCCCCTCTGTACAGCCCGCCTGCTTGAGCAGAGCTGTTTTTTCCACGGCTGTGTTTTCCTCGAACGCCCCCGCCTGCCGAAGCGCCTCCGCAACAGCACGCTGAGCCCGACTTCGGAGGGAGTGGGCGTCAAACTCCTTGTCGGCCAGATAAAAATAAATCTCCTTTCGCACGCCGGCATCTTTTTTCACCGCTGCCGGCACCATAGCCGCCAGCACCTGCCCCAGCGGACAAACATAATACTCGCTCATCCATCGCCCCAACTCCATCAGCGACTCATCCAGCAGCGGCTCTGCATCCAGAATCCGCCGCACCGCTTTCAGCGCAAACGCCCGTGCTTTCTGCCAGCGGTCTTCCGGACGTTCTTTTGGTTCTGGTTCGGCCTCTACAACAAACCCCTCCACCAGTTTATTGCTTTTGCCGAAGGGAACCTGCACCCGCTGGCCGGCGGCGGCCCTGCCCAGCCATTCGGGAACCAGATAATCAAACAGCGCATCGGCCCCGCTGTTGAAAGCCACACGAACCACCTGTCCTGCCGTCGGCAGCGGCTGTTCACCTGATTCTTCAAACAGACTTGTGGGCTTATGCTTGCTCATCCGGCGCAGTTTACCACAAAATCACCCCCAACGGTAGAACCCTCTCTTTTGCGTTTAGAAGTCCATTCCCCGCAGCAAAGACAAAACTGCTCTGCTGCTTATTTTGAAATTTCCTTCAGTTTTGAAATCAGCGATGGATTGGCTGCCCACAAACCCTCCAATCGCGGATTGGGCTGATTGAATTGCCGTCGCTGGTTGGCTGCGCACCACTGTCCCCCTGCGGCTTCCACCAGCAGCACGCCGGCCGCCACATCCCATTCATTCTTCGGCACCAGCGTAAAGGTGCCGTCGGCCAGCCCTGCTGCCACGCACGCCAACTTATACGCCACCGAGCCGGTGGGTATGATTTCAAACGGGGCCCCTTCAAACCGCTTCCACAGGCCGCGGCGCACCTCGCTGCGGCTGGCCAGAATCCTCGCCCCCTCCAGTTCTGTCCTTTCGCTGACCCTCACCGGCCGGCCGTTCAGCGTCACTCCATGTTCTCGACTGCCCAAAAACACCTGGTTTGTCGCCGGATTGCAGATGCCCGCCGCCGTCGGCCGGCCGTTCACCGTCAGCGCCGCCGATATGCACCATTCGCAAATCCCCTCGATAAACTCCCGCGTTCCATCCAGCGGGTCCACAATCCAAACCCGTTCCTTCTTCAGCCGGCTCAGGTCATCGGCTGTTTCCTCCGAAAGCCAGCCCTCCGACGGCCGCAGCAGCATCTCCTTCAAAATCTTATCCAAAAGCACATCGGCTTCCGTTACCGGGTCGCCGCCTTCCTTCTTTTGAGAGGCAACCCGGCCGGCGGTGAACTGGGCGGCCGCCTCCCGTGCCGCCAAAAGGGCCTGTTCAATCCGCTGCAAATCTGTATCCATCGGCGGCTCTCGTTTCTCCTCACACGCTGAAAATGACTCCCCTCTGCTGCAGAAGCCGCTTAATTCGGCCTGCTGCCTCCTCCGGATTCTCCATCGTCTCCACCTGCAAATCCGCCTGAATATCCGTTATCTCCGGCCCCAGCCAGACAACTTCAATCAGCTCGCTGTCCACGGCCGTTTGGATAATCTCCAAATCGCTTTGCGTAAGTCCGATGGCCGTCACAATCAGAATCATCCCTGCCTCCAGCATCAGATTGGCCACCTCACCGAGCCGCCGCAGATGCTCCGGCCGATGCGATGTGTTCGGTCCCGGCGTCTTGATATCCGCATCCACCCCGTAAAGCACGTTGGCGATTCCCATAAAGTAAACCAGTTTGCCTTCGGCAAAGAGTTTCTGCTCCAACGCTCGGGCCAGCGTCTTCTTTCCGGCATTTTTCGGGCCGGTAATCAGGATCAGACAGGCCTTCTGATTGTATCGTTCCCACCGCTGCTCCCGGCTGAGCGTGCTCATCGCCCATTTCAGATTGCGCTGAATCACCTGCCGCCGCCGCGGCTCTTCCATATCCGGCAGAAGTTGGCGAATCAGTCCCCCGCCTCGAATCTCGTAATCATCGACAATCACAAAGCGGCTCATCGTCGGGAACTGCTCTGACAAATCAAACGCAATAGCCCGCGACGTCTGCAGAATGCACTCGGCCACATCATGATAGCCCACGCACTCCTTGGCGGTCTTGACGGATAAGTCGGAAGCATCCATCACAGAAAGAATCTTTTCCACCCGCATCGGCTGCTTTGCGGTGCCCACCTTGAGCAGATAATCCTTATCCGGCCGCAGCGGCTCTTTGCCCATCCAGAACAGATGAACCTGCATCCGTCGGCCCACCTGCGGTGCCGGCTCGCCCGCCCGCACCGCCACCTGCCCCCGCGTCAGATAAATCTGCTCCTCCAGCGTCAGCGCCGCTGCCTGCCCGGCCGTATAAGCCGACGGCGGCGGGCTTCCAAACCGCTCCAGCGTTTTGACGCGGCTCCTCTTGCCCGTCGGGTAAAAAATCAGTTCATCGCCGGCCCGAACCGAACCGGTCTCCACCGTTCCGGCGACAATCCGACGCTGGTCGCCGGCACGCGTGAATTTATAAATATCCTGCACCGGCATCCGAAACGGCTTATCCGCCGCCGGCGGCTCCTTCACAAAGCCGTCCAGTGTCTCCAGAACCGTCGGGCCCTCGTACCAGCTCATCTGCTCGCTGCGGCGGGCAATATTTTCCCCTGTCATCCCGCTGGCCGGAATAAACGATGCCGACAGTCCTATTTCTTTCAGAAAAGACCTGTATTCCTCCTCAATCCGCTCAAAAACCTCACGGCTCCATCCCGCCAGGTCCATCTTGTTGACAATCACCGCCAACTGGCCGATTCCGAGCATCGACAGCAGATACCCATGCCGCCGCGAGTTTTCACGAACCCCCTCCGCCGCATCAATCACCAGAAGCGCCGCCTCCGCATGCGAAGCCCCCGTTACCATATTCCGCAAAAACTCAATATGCCCCGGCGCATCCAGAATCAGGTAATGGCGCTTGGCGGATTTGAAAAAAATCCTCGCCGCATCAATCGTAATTCCTTGTGCCTGCTCATCTTTAAGCGCATCCAGCAGAAAGGCATATTCAAACGGCTTGCTGGTTCGGCGGCAAAGTTCGCGAATCTGCTCCAGTTTGCCCTTCGGCAGCGAATCCGTATCCGCCAGCAGCCGGCCGATGACCGTGCTTTTGCCGTGGTCAACGTGCCCGGCCACCACGATATTCATCTTTTCATCCGTTGCAGGAATCATTCGTCCGTGTCCTTCCCTCTCACATATATCCTTCGCGGCGCAGGGTTTCCAGCCCTCCGCCGTCTTCGGCATCCTGGGCACGGCCGCTGCGCTCAGCGATATTCTTCAATTGGCCGCTGCGGAGCTCTTCGATAATCTCACGAGGATTTTTGGCCGTCGAGGCGATCGGAAACGTGCACGGCCAGCACCCCAGTGACCGATAACGTTTGCCTTCTCCCTGGTCATAATACAGCGATACCGTCGGAATCTTCTCCCGTTCGATGTATTCCCATACATTCAGTTCCGTCCAGTCCAGCAGCGGATGAATGCGCACGTGGGTGCCGGGGGCGAAATCCGTTTTGTACTGATTCCAGAACTCCGGGGGCTGTTCAGCGATGTCCCACTCGTTTGAGCGGTCTCGCGGGGAAAAATAGCGTTCTTTGGAGCGGGAGCCCTCTTCGTCGGCCCGCAACCCCACAATAACGCCGGTGAACGGCTCGTGGTTGGGGTCGAGTTCATAGCGGTCGGCGGCGTGATTGAATCGGTAGCGGGGCCAGCGGCCGCTGAGAGTGTTCTTAAGTGCTTCTGTTTTAAGGAGTTTACAGCAGCGGAGGCGGTCCACATTGCCGTCCGGAAACGTCTGTTTTTGTTCGAGGGCCTCGGTATTGATGCCGTAAATCATGTCCAGATGCCACTGTCGGGTGAGCCGGTCGCGGTACTCAATCATCTCCGGAATCTTAAATCGTGTGTCTATATGGACTAACGGAAAGGGGACATGGCCGAGAAAGGCCTTGCGGCTCAGCCAGAGCAGGACGGTGCTGTCCTTGCCGATAGACCACAACATACACAAGTTCTTGAAGTTTGCGTAGGCCTCTCTCAATATATAGATGCTTTGGTTTTCGAGTTGGTCGAGATGGTCGCTCATTGCTTCATTCCTTCGGCATAACGGCCGGCAGAAGATAACCTGGAAAATATTCGAAGGGCAGGGCTTGGGTGTTCATAGGTATGGTTTTATATAAGTCATTATCTGGTCAATACATACGTTCAGGGGCTGGTGTTCGGTATCGACGATTATTTCCGGATGTTCCGGCTCTTCATAGGGGTCATCGAGGCCGGTGAACCGCTGGAGTTGTCCGGCCTGTGCTTTTTGATATAACCCCTTTACATCGCGCCGCTTACATTCTTCGAGGGAGGATTTGACATAGACCTCGATAAACCGGCGGCAAAGGCCCCTGGCGAAGCGGCGGGCCTGTCTGTAAGGTGATATAAATGAAGCAATTACGATCACGCCGTGGTGTTCGAGCCGGCTGGCCATGAAGCCGACACGCTGGATGTGCTCGTCACGGGCCTGGCGGGTGAAACCGGTATTGGGAAATACACCCCGGAGAATGTCGCCATCTAATCTTTCTACCTTTTTCCCCATATTTGTGAGAATTTGGGCGATATTATCGGCCAAAGTGGTTTTTCCGGAGCCGCTGAGTCCGGTAAGCCAGAGTACAAAACCGGGTTTTTCGGTTGGGGCCGGCATTTTCGTTTTTTCCATAACTTCTTTATCGGCAGCGGGTTGTGTTCGGATTAGCCGGAGGAGGCCGCCGAGGTCTGCTCGGCAGGGCGATGCTGCCGGAAAACGGTGTCAAAATACCATATTGGGGGGAAACAAACAACTATTTCTCGGGTGTAATTGTCGGCGGATTTTGAAAGGGCTGAATTGTTTAAAAATGAGCAACGGCAAAAATTGTATACATCGAATACAAAAAATGTCTATCCGATTTGGCCCCCGCCAGGCCCAGAACCGGACAAAGCCCACCTGCAATCCCCTTTGATGGTGAAGCAGGTTTTGTTTCAAAGTACTTGATTTGAAGAACATCGTTGTTTAGCATTTGTACTGAGAACAAAAGACCCTGCAAAAATAGTCCGCAGGGGAGGAGCGCTTTTATGAGGAGCTTGGAGCTATGACAAAACAAATAAAGTATGGGCCTGACAATCCACATCCCCTCTCTCAAATGACCACGGAATTAGTATGGGAAGGGAAATATGATGAATACGGCAATCGGCGAGAGGTGGATATTGCGGGCTGTGCAATGCCGATGCAGAAAATCGAAACCATAGATGAACCACGAAGTCAAGCATTAGCCAAGGGACAACTCGAATTATTTGAGAAAAAGAATACTCGTCTCAACGATTTTCGGAATATGCTGATATGGGGGGATAATAAACTTGTAATGGCATCCCTTCTCAAAGAATTTAAAGGCAAGATTGATTTAATTTATATTGACCCACCTTTCGATGTGGGTGCTGATTTTACAATGAATGTCCCCATTGGTGATGAAAGAGAAGTGATAGAGAAGGACCAATCTACTTTAGAAATGGTGGCTTATCGTGATATGTGGGGGAGAGGAACAGATTCTTACTTGCATATGATTTATGAAAGAATCACATTAATAAAAGAACTTCTTAAGAGTGAAGGACATCTTTTTTTACATTTAGACCATAGGGTTGTTCATTATGCAAAATTACTGTGTGACAATATCTTTGGAAATGACAATTTTATGAATGAAATTATTTGGGTCAAGGGAAGAGAAGGCGGGGCTTCTCGGTCTCATTCTTCCCGTTCAATGATGCCAACTGAATATCAATCAATTTTAGTTTATGCTAAAAACAGAGATTGCAGGCAATGGAATCCACCTCTTGGTCCTTATAAATTATCAACAGTTCAGAATATTGAAAAGGATGAAAAAGGATGGTTTTATACTCGTGGTCGGATGGGTAGAAAACCTGCGGCTTGGGAACTTGAAGCGGGGGTAGCATTAAAGACATATGTCTGTGATGATTTATCTATATCAAAAGAAGATGTCATAAAAAAGATAACAGCCCCAAATGCTGAATATGTAGTGATTGGGGACGTATGGGACAACTCGGTTGTAAAAAATAGTCGTGTGACAGGATATGCAACTGAAAAACCTGAAGGATTATTAGAAAAACTTCTGCGAGCAGGTTCAAATGAGGAGTCTATAATCTGTGATTTTTTCTGTGGAAGTGGAACGGCAGGAGCCGTTGCGGAGAGATTAGGCAGAAAATGGATTATGGCAGACATTGGCAGGTTTGCTATTCATACTTCAAGGAAACGGCTTATTGATTTACAAAGAAATCTTTCAGAAGAAGGAAAACCCTACAGGGCATTCGATGTTTATAATCTTGGACGGTATGAACGTCAGTGGTGGCAAAAGGAACGGCTTAAAGGGGCTGATGAAGAACACCGAAAAATGGTTCTTGAATTCTTCAAGGCAGAGATATTAGAAAATGGTCCATCTCCTCTTATTCACGGTCGAAAGGCGAATGCTTACTGTCATGTTGATAGTATTGACGGTATCTTTACTCGTGAAGAAGCCACAGCTGTTGCTAAAGCCGTAAAAGAAGCAGGAGGCAAGAAGTGCTATTGTCTTGCGTGGGAATTTGAGATGGATTTACGTCTGACTACTACGGCTATAGAGCAGGAATTGGGCGTGAAACTGATGCTGATACAAATCCCTCGTGAGGTGATGGAAAAGAACCGAACAAGCCCACCCCCATTTCTTGAAATGGCAGTCTTGGAAGCCGAACCTGTCATTCGTAAAGATAAAGATGGAACCACTGTTGATATTAAAATAACAAAATTTATGCCGTCCCTTGCGGAGGTTCCTTCCAAAGAACTTGAAGCCCTGAAGGAACGGGCTATTAAGAGTGGGTTTGATTTTATTGATTTTTGGGCGGTTGATTTTGATTGGCATCCCGACAAGCCGTTTAATCATCATTGGCAGGATTACCGAACTCGAAAGGACAGAAGTCTGAAGACTGTCAGCGATGCAAGACACCGTTACCCCCAAAAGGGCACTTATACGGTCTGTGTAAAGGTAGTCGATGTGTTTGGATGTGATACAAGCATTACGGTGGAGGTAAAACTATGACAGAGGGCACAATCATCAATCCATCGGCATTAGAACCTTTATTTGCTCCTTGGGAGGAACCTACCAAGCATCGTGTTCGTGGGGAAAGAGAGGGCGGCTCTGCGAGGATTATCAATGGAAGAAGACCGTCTCCCATTGCGATTGCTCAAAACCTGCGGTGGGAAGTTAAAAATTGGAGGGACAGTTTCTATGCAGGAGCAAGCGACACTTCACAATACTTGCTCAATCATTGGTTCAATCGAAGCCATCGGATTAAAACCGATGACGGTGAAGATATTGAATTCAGTTACTATTTTTGTCAGCGCGAGGGGATTGAAACTCTGATTTATCTCTATGAAGTGAGGGGGATTCGATGTTTATCTCAACTCATTGCCGAATTTGGGGGACCCGACAGGGCCTTGCAGGCTTTGGGTATTACCGAAGAAGAGGATATGTGGAGCCGATATGCTTTCAAACTCGGAACGGGAACGGGAAAAACGAAATTAATGAGTCTTGCGATTGTGTGGAGTTATTTCCACTGTCTTCGAGAATCTGATTCCGATATGACAAAATATTTTGTTCTGATTGCTCCCAACCTGACGGTTTATGAGCGGCTTAAAGAGGATTTCGGTGATGGAAAGATTTTTGATACCGACCCCTTGATACCTTCGGAGTGGCGTGGCGATTGGAATATGTCTGTTGTATTGCAGGATGAAGCAAGCGGAGCAGCGACAGGGGGAACCATTTACCTAACCAACATTCACCGGCTATTTGATACAGAAAAAAGAAAATCTAATAAAAATAAAGATGCAAAGACATACAATTTGACAGGACCCCCTGTATCTAAAGCCACGGCTCTCGATACAGGAAAAGCCTTGCGGGACCGTATCACGTCTCACCGAAAAATTATGGTGCTGAACGATGAGGCTCATCATGTATGGGACCCTGATTCGGCATGGAATGAGGCAATCCGATACCTGCACGACACCTTATTGAGCAGGAATGGCGAAGGGATTGTTGCTCAATTGGATTTTAGTGCAACCCCAAAAGATAATAAGGGACAGTATTTTAAGCATATTATTTGTGATACCCCATTGGGTGAGGCGGTTGATGGAGGAATTGTAAAAACTCCGGTTATCGGCTCTGCGAGTGGATCGTTGAAAGAACAAAAAAGCGATGATGCAGATATCCGATATGACAGGCATTTGCGGCTTGGTTATGAGCGGTGGAAGTTAAGTCGTCAAGAATGGGAAAAGAGCGGCAAAAAAGCCCTGATGTTTGTAATGTGCGAAGACACAACGGCGGCGGATCAGATTGCTCGTCGGCTCAATACTGACGAAGTCTTTAAGGAACTAAACGGGAAAACCATCAATCTGCATACCAATCTGAAAGGTAAAATCAAGAAGGTAGGACGGGGTGCTGATGCAACCTACGAATTTGTGGAAGATGAAAAACAAATCAAAGATGAAGACCTGAAGGCATTGCGGAAACTGAGTCGTGAATTGGACCACAACAGTAGTCCTTATTTTTGTATTGTTTCCGTGCTGATGCTCCGTGAAGGATGGGATGTCCGAAATGTTACGACCATTGTTCCCTTGCGGCCCTATAGTTCCAAAGCCAATATTTTACCTGAACAGACATTGGGGCGAGGACTTCGGCGAATGACCCCGCCTGTAGGGGGTGTGAATGAAATTGTTGCTGTAGTGGAACACCCTGCATTTGCAAGTCTTTATCAAGAGGAATTAGCACAAGAGGGATTCCCTATCGAAATTGTTGATGTCAGGAAAATTCCTCAAACCACTGTTACCATCTTTCCTGATGAGGAACGGAAAGATGTCAAAGCATTAGAAATCTTGGTTCCACGACTATCGGCGGGATATCGCATTATCCCAAAATTAGAAAATATCACTATAGATGATGTTAAGAAGGCATTTGCAAATTTCAACCGTTTGCCGTTGGCAAGAAAGATCGAAACTGAGATAGAGTATGAAGGCAGACAACTCTTCACGGGAGAAATTGTTGAACGGCTGAAGTTTGATATGCCATTGTTAAAAACAGGCATAGGTGCTGTTTCGTATTTTGTAAAAGAACTTGAAATGATCTGTAAAATCAAGGGTATTCATACGATTATTGCGCCTTTGTTGCAGACCTTTATTGAGGAAATGCTTTTCGAGAAAAAAACCAGTCTGTTTGAACCAGAATGTATTACTCGTCTTGGTGACTCTGATGTTGATGAGTATATTCGTGCGGTTTTTGTTCCTTTGATCAGAAAAAAAATAACTTCGGTTGAAGAACGAAAACTTACCCAAGAACCGATGGCCCTGTCTACCTGGAAACCCTTTCAGGTGACACACAGCGAAACCCGACCTTGCGTTGAGGCCTCCAAAACATTGTTTAACCTTGTTCCTTGTAACAGGGCTTTTGAGAAGGTGATGGCACAGTTTTTGTCAGAGAGAGCAAAAGATGTGGAGGCATTTGCCAAGAATGCAGGTCCTCAATGCTTACGAATTGATTATATCGGCTTTGGGGGCAGGCCGGCTTTTTATACTCCTGACTTTTTTGTGAGAGTAAAATCAGGGCATTATTATTTGATTGAAACAAAGGGACGCGAAGACCGTGATGTTCCACGAAAAGCCAGAGCGGCTGTTGAGTGGTGTAAATCAGCATCGACTGAACAATGTAAATGGGAATATCTTTACGTCAATGAAGGTGTATTTGAACGTTTGAGAGAAGAGACGGTTGAAGATTTGGCACGAGCGTGCTCTCCAAGTTTAAATAACCTTTTGCATGAGGAAGAAGAAAAAGCAACTTTGCCGTTATTTGCTACAATGATTGCGGAAGAGGAGAAAGGCAAAGAAGCCATTTCCGAGTTTGAAGGTATTGTTGATAAGAATATCTTGATTGCTCTTCCAGAGCGGTATCGAAGAGCAGCAGAACAAGCCATTTCGGTATTTCGTTTTCTTGAAAACAAAAGTGATATTAACTATGGGCAAGTCTTTCAAGCCTTATTGGGGTCTCTTGATGAGGCTTGCCGAGGATTAATAATGCGGCGGCTTCTTCCCTTAATGCCTGAGGGTAGGAGGGAACAGGATGCTTGGTTCTCCCCTTATGTTGGCAATCTCGGATCAGAAAGGTCAAAGTATCAAAACATTGCCCAAAATTTGAAAAAAACGCTTGTCTATCGCAATGGGTTTAGCCCGCTTGGATTATTGCGAACCTGTCTTGATTATGCTTTAAATGATAGCACAAAAATTAGTGGTGTTTTTGAAGCAATCAAAGAAACTTTTAAGATAAAAGGGGCTCTTGAATTATTTAATGTTATTTTTCAAATTAATGATTTCAGGAATACCTATGTAGCTCATCAAACTCAGGAACTGAAAGATGTAGGTTTGGCCAGGGAGAGTCTTAAGAAATGGATTGAGGGGCTATACTATATTCACAAGCAACTTTAAAAATCACTCTGCTTCCGTGTTGCGAATAGTTTTGGTGAAAGGGTGGTTTTTCAGCTTGTCGGCCGGGAAATTGGTTTGACATTGGTTAGGGGTAGGGGTAAGATTGGTTTTATAATTCAACTATTTGCGGCGGAGGATTTTCCATGGCGAGCGGGTTTCGATGGCTGAAGGCCGCAGCGGCGGCGGGGATTGGAGCGATGGTCCTGTTGAGCGGGCGTGCGGGTGTTTGTTCGGAGCCGGTTTCCGCCGAGTCCTCTGAGGAAGCCTGCTTTTCGATGAATCGGCGGCTGGGCCGCGGCGTGAATATCCTGGGGTATGATCCGATCTGGCGTTCGCGGGAGCAGGGGCGGTTCAAGGAGCGTTATTTCCGTATGCTTCGGGAAGGGGGCTTCCACAGTGTTCGGATTAATCTTCATCCCTTCCGTTTTATGAGCGATGAGCCGCCGCATGCGCTTTCTTCGGAGTGGCTCGGCACGCTTCATTGGGCGGTTGACCAATCGCTGGCGGCGGGTCTGGCCGTCGTTCTGGATTTGCACGAATACAACGCGATGGGCAGCGACGCGGAGGGCCATCGGGGGAAGTTTCTGGCCTTTTGGGAGCAGATGAGCAGGGAGTTTGCGGACGCCCCGGACAGCGTTTTGTTCGAGATTCTGAATGAGCCGAATGGGGACCTTACGGAGTCGGTTTGGAATGCGTATTACCGGCAGGCCCTTGCGATTATCCGCAAGAGCCATCCGCGGCGGATTGTGGTTGTGGGGCCGGCCCATTATAACTCGGTGGGTGCGCTGGATGGGCTGGAGCTGCCGGCGGAGGACCGCCACCTGATTGTAACGGTGCATTATTACACGCCGATGGAGTTTACGCATCAGGGTGCCGGCTGGACGCCGGCCTATACGAATGTGAGCGGGGTGGTCTGGCCGAGGAGTCCTGCCGACGAAGAGGCGGTCGCTGCCGATTTCCAAAAGGTGCAGGCGTGGGCCCAGCGGCAGAAGCGGCCGATTTATCTGGGGGAGTTCGGGGCTTACGATAAAGCGGATATGGATTCTCGGGTTCGGTATATCTCTTTTGTGGCCAGGACTGCGGAAAAGTGCGGGTTCAGTTGGGCTTACTGGCAGTTTGATTCGAATTTCATTTTATATGATGTCGAAAACGAGAAGTGGGTACAACCGATATATAATGCCCTGATTCAGTAGAAACGGAATCCGTCCCTCTTTTGATGGCAAAATAGAGAATTTTTCCGCGTTTGTCAGCTGACAAAAGAAGTCATCTGACGGTCTTTAATGTGCTGTGCGACTTTGAAGCCCACATCCAGTGTCATCGAGAAGGCCGGGTCAAGCACATCGGTAATGCGGTGTTCCTGTAGGAAACTCTCCGCCAGCGAAGTGGCGTTTGTAAAGCCGTCTTTCTTAATTTTTTCGTACATCCATTGAATGATCTGTTCTTCGGTCATTCGAAAATCTCCTGAAATCCGCAGAGTGGTTTCGTGATTTTTGCGAGATAGATGAAACCATTATTATATCGTCAATGAATGGAAAAGTCATCCAATTTTTTGAGATTTTCGGGGTTTTTGGGCTGGAACTGGAGTTTTTGTATCGTCATCTTGCCCGTCTTTCAATATTAAAAACGGCTTTTTTTGGTTTTTGTCCGATAAAAAACTAAAGATTGAGGTGGGAGTTGACGACAATAAAGATACGAACGCCAAATAACGTTAACCCCTTCGGGGGCTTAGAAAAGGGAGTTTCTATGAGAACCGTAGCCATCATCAACCAAAAGGGCGGATGCGGAAAAACGACTGTTTCGATTAACCTTTCCAGTGCGTTGGCGGCCAAGGGCTGCCGGACTTTGCTGGTGGATTTGGACCCTCAATCGCACTGTGCGGTCGGTCTTGCGGTGCCTGAAGAGCAGATTGAGCAGAGCATTTATGATGTTTTAATCGGCAAGGCGCGGGGGGAGCCGCTTCGGCTGCGCGAGATTTTGTGGCAGATCAGCGATCGGTTTGAACTGGCTCCGTCGAGTATTGACCTGGCGGCGTTTGAGTCGCAGATGTCCGGGGTGATGGACCGCGAGAACTGTCTGAAAAGCGTGCTCGAGGAGGTGCGCACGGATTATGATTATGTGATTATCGACTGCCCGCCGTCGGTGGGGCTGCTGACGTTTAATGCGCTGCGGGCGGCCACGGATGTGATTGTGCCGGTGGAGATGGGGTACTTTTCTCTGCATGGGCTCAGCAAGCAGCTGGAGACGCTTCAGGTGCTTTGCGAGCAGTGCCGTCAGAAGGTGAATTTGATGGTGCTGGCGAGCATGTATGACATCCGGACGAAAATGGGCCGGGAGATTCTGGCGGAACTGCGCAAGCACTTCGGCGAGCGGATGTTCCAGACGGTGGTGAATTTCAATACGAAACTGAAAGAGGCGGCCAGTCTGGGCCAGCCGATTGGGGAATATGACCCGGCCAGCAAAGGATATAAGGATTTTCTGAATCTGGCGGAGGAACTGATCGGCACCGATACGCTGGTGCATAAGGCGGAACTGGTGGATACGCTGGAGGCACGGATTCAGACCATCAGTGCCAGTGCGGAGGAACTGCTGGCGACTATCAAAGAGCCGCAGGGAACCGGCGGGCAGCGGGCTGCGGAAGCGACTGCCGCGGCCGTTGCCCAGGACAACCGCACCTTTGAAGAGAAGATTGCCGACTTTTACGGCGTTCGGCAGGAAAGCGACGGCGTGGTGTTTTCCACGCTTTATCCGCGGGCACAAACCGTGCAGATTGCCGGAGACTTCAACGACTGGATTCCCGAGCAGACACCGATGCAGCGGACCGGCGAGAACGGCAAATGGATTATCAAACTGCCGCTGAACAAGGGGACGTATCGCTATCGGCTGGTGGTGGACGGCCAGTGGCAGCAGGACCCCTACAACGAGAACATCGAGGTTAACCCGTTCGGCGAGTACAATTCCGTTCTGCATGTAAAGTAGGACGGTGGATAGGACGGCGAAAACGGCTGATACAAACCCGGTCCTAGCGGCCGGGTTTTTTTATGGTCTTTGCCGGGCCGGCTGACAAGTGGGAGATGATTTCTTTTCCTGCGGCGGCAGGCGCGGGCTGTCAGGGATTTTCCTCGCTGATGATTTCGGTTGGAGAAAGGTATTCTTCTTCCTCTTCTTCTTCCGCGTCGGCGTCCTCCTCGCTGCTGCTGTCGCCGGCGGATTCGTCCTTGTCGGTTCGGCTGGAGAGGTCTTCGTGCTGGGCGACTTCTTCCTGAATCTGATTTCGCTTCATCTCTTCGTATTCTTCGATGGTCATGGTGACTTCTCTTGCCTGGCTGCCTTTGTATTCGCCGAGTATTCCGGCGGCGGCCATCATTTCAATAATTCGTGAGGCCCGTGCATAGCCGATGCTCAGCCGCCGCTGCAGGAGCGAGACGCTGCCCCGCTGGCTTTCGAGAACGATTCGCACGGCCTGATCGAAGAGTTCGTCTCTTTGTCCGTCGGCCATATCCACCCGATTCAGCTGCATCAATTCGGGGTGATACTGCGGCTGGGCCACATCCTTGAGGAAGTTGACGATGTTGCGGATTTCATCATCTTCGAGGAAGGCGCCCTGGGCGCGGATGAGGTCGCTGGTGCCGGGGATGAGAAAGAGCATATCGCCCTGTCCAAGGAGGGCTTCGGCGCCGTTCTGGTCGAGAATGATTCGGCTGTCCATCCGAGCGGCGACGCGAAAGGCAATGCGGGCGGGCATATTGGCCTTAATCAGACCGGTAACGACGGTTGCCTGAGGCCGCTGGGTTGCCAGCACCAGATGAATGCCGACGGCACGGCTCTTTTGAGCAATGCGGACGATGCAGGATTCCACTTCCTTGGCGCTGGTCATCATCAGGTCGGCCAGTTCATCGATGACGATAACGATATGAGGCATTTTTTTGGGAATCTGGGCTTCTTCTTCGGGGCCGGCGGGCTGAAACCGCTCGAGGAGTTCCTGGGGCGTGAGTTTGTTGTAGGAGGCGATGTTGCGGACCTTGGCCTCGGCCAGCAGTTCGTAGCGTTCGTCCATTTTTTCCATAGCCCACTGGAGAATCTGCTCGGCGCGGCGCATTTCCGTTACGGTCGGGCACATCAGGTGCGGAATCGATTCAAAGGCCGCCATCTCGACCATTTTCGGGTCAATCAGAATCAGTTTAACCTCGTCGGGCCGGCGAGTCATCAGAATCGAGGCGATAATGCTGTTGATGCAGACGCTCTTGCCGGAGCCGGTGGTGCCGGCAATCAGCAGGTGCGGCATCATTCCCAGATCGGAGACGAGCGCTTCGCCCGAGGAGCCCTTGCCGAGGAAGAGCGGAATCTGCATTTTGGAGACGGCGGCGCCGCCTTTCTGGATGAGGTCGCGGATGCGGACGATTTCCCGCTGGCTGTTGGGCACTTCGATGCCGATAGTGTTTCTGCCGGCCAGCGGTGCTACGACGCGAACCATGCCGGAACCCAGCGCCCTGGCGATGTCGTTGGCCAGATTGGAGATTTGGTTGACTTTGACTCCCGGGGCTAACTGAAGTTCATACATCGTAATGGCCGGGCCGGGTTCCGCATTGACTACTTCGGCCTGGATGCCGAATTCATTAAGCAGTTCCTCGAGGGTGCCGGCTTTCTGCTCCACCATTTTTTCCTGAAGGGCTGTAAAGTTCGGTTCCGGCTGGCGGAGCAAGTCCAGCGGCGGGAATTGATAGTCTTCATAGGTTCGCGGAATATAGGGTTCCGGCTTGGCGGCTGGGCGTTTGGGCTGTTTGATGGGTTCGGCGGGTGCGGACTCTTCGGTTTTCTTTTCTTTGGATACGGCCGGCGGCGTACCGGCGGCGAGGGTCTGTTCGACGGAATGGTCGCTGTCGGCGGAGAGTTTCACCGGTCTGGACTCAGAAGACTCTTCCGAAGGAGCGGCCTGCCGGGGGGCACTTTCGGCGTCCGTTCGTTTCTGCCGAAGGGCCTCGTGCAGTTTGGTGGTTTCTTTTTTCTGCTTTTCGTTCAGGCGGGTCCAGATGTCGGCCAGCGTCTGGGAATGCTTTTGGGCGGCATTCCAGGCGGGGGCGGCCAGCCCGAAGAGTTGAAGCGTGAGACGGCCGAAGCCGCGGGTAAGCGCAAAGACGACACTGTCAGCCAGCAGGACGGCCCCGACGACCCAGGCGGAGAACAAAACCAGCGCCGTTCCCAAAATGGCCAGATGTTTCCGAAGAAATACACCGGCGGCTATGCCGAGAATCCCGCCGTTGCCCATCGGGAAGGAGCCGTTTCGGTAAAGCAGAAAGGGTTTTTCCGGCCAGAGCAGAAACCATGCCGCTGACGTGGAAACCGTCATAAGCAGAAGCCCGGTCAGTCTCAGATTCACCTGGGTGATTGATTTGCCGGACAGGTGCACCATCAGCATCGCGATGAGGCCGGCGGCGGCCAGCACCGCGCCCGGCCCGACATAGGTCATCAGGTAATAAGCAAAAAAGGCCCCCACTCGTCCGCACCAGTTGCGGACGGGGTCGTTATGGGGCCAGACATAGCCGGAAGGGGCGTCGCCAATGTCAAAACTCACCAGACTGAACAGCAGAAAGATGCAGAACGCCAGCAGCATTCCTTCCAGGGCAAGTTTGTAAAGATTCGTATTTTTATTTTCAGCCCCGTTCTTCGGAGAGCGGGTTCTTTTTTTGGGTTTCCCGGAGGCCATTTTTCAAAGTCCTATAATATAAAAACTGTGTTTTTTAATACTGAGAAAGACATTTGGTTCTGAAACCATTATATCGGCAAAGTGTACGTTTTTACTGGAAAAAGGATTGAGGGTTCCCTGTATTTTTGTGAAAGTGGATAAGAAAGACAAAAAAGGCGGCAGGTTTTCAATCCTGCCGCCCTGCGAATAAGTTGGGTTCTGCTTACCAGCAAGTACTCAGCCACTGGCGGGAAAATTCAGCCAAATCGGAGAGGTTGACGATGCCGTCGCAGTTTAAATCGGCACACTCTGTACAGGAAGTATCCGGAATAAGGAGGTAATCTTCCGTTTCGCCGTACAGATAGCCGGCGGCTGGACCGCAGCCCCCATCACCCCAGCTTTCCTGCCACGGCTGTTCGGAAAGCGTTATCCGAAGCCAGAGTTCCTCCGGCAGATTCGGGTCGTGCCAGGAGACAAACGGCAGAGAAGTAATCGTGTGAGGACCGACATCCAGTTTCAGCATCTGGTTTCGGACGGCCCACTCGGGAATCACTCTGTTTTGGCAGGCATCCAGACGGTCGTTCCAGTCGCCGTCGCGGTTCCAGTCTGCCCAGATATTGACATAATAAATCCCATCAGCGGCGACAGAAACTGTATATTGCAGCGCAGTCCACCGGCAGTGAGGCATCCTGACGGGGGAAAGGAGTCCATCGTCGTTTCCGTCCTGGTCCGGCGTATCCGCCGGCGGGTCCAGATTGTTGAGTCCGTCCGCATCCGGACCCATGTCGGCTTCATTTTCACCACTGACGCCGCTTCCCAAAAAAGCCGCCGACGCTGCCGATTTGTGAATAGGCCCATAAGGCGCTGAGCCGACGACATCCTGAAAGACCGTTGGGAAATTCGCTTGAACGGAAGGATAGGCCGTCATTGGAGTTCCATAATTGTTGGTGCTGTCCGGTGCATCGCCCAGGTCAGCCCGCGGCTGCGGTTTGATGGCTGTCAGATAATCTTCCACCTCGCCATCGGCAGCCCATCCGGTCGGTTCCGCCGTACCCTGCCGGCTGATACGAAAACGAGCGAAGGTATTGCCGGGAATACTCGAGGAGGGGACCAAAAATTCGCAGGCGTGAATGCCGTCTGAAAAGATGCCGGCAACAATTTGTTCGCTCGATTCCCAACTTCCATTGCTGTTGAAGTCGATCCAGCCGCTCACAAATCCGCCGTTTCCGTCGCCGCTGGAAACTTCAAAAGTAACATTGGCCATCTGGCCGGCGACCATGGGAGAGAACAATACCCCATTTTCATCATCGCGGACGCTGTTGTCATCACCCAGAGCGGACGGTTCCGGCTGGCCGTCCGGTTCGGTATCGGGAAAGTCGGCGGTGCTGCCCAGCCAAGGGCCGGTCCGATCGATTTGATGCCGGGCACCGCTGCTGAGCAGCAAAGTCGGATACGTCGGGTCAGGCGCGTCCCCGAAATCCAGTTCTTTTTGGAGCGGCAATCCTGTGATGACAAAGGCCTGGTTGGACATCTCGGTTCCCCCTATATTCACCGGCTGCCAGGTTGAACCGTCGGCGGACCACATCGAAGGAGCGCCAAACTGCTGAAGGGAGGTTTTCCAGCCGGCCTCCGTCGTCGTGGGCTGCTGGGCGGTCAATTGGATGACAAGCCAGTATCGGCGGTCAATCAGTTGGGTGAGAGGATTGGTCAAATCAGTGAGGTTTACTTGATAAAACTGGGAATGGTCCGGATAAACAGATGTGGAAGCGGCCGGGCACATCCAGCCCTGAACTCCTTGTCCAAAGGAACGGATTGTTACCTGTCCTCCGGAATAACTCCACAAAACCTCTCCTGGAATCCCCCCGGCATCCTTGCGAATGGAAATGTCGAACATGGCCGGGCTCAGCTCGCCAACGTTGTCCTTCCGCCAGGAAATCCAGAAATGAATGTCGCTGACAGGGCCGGTTTGGGTGCATTGGAAATCATCGGCAATCCACTGGTGAAGACACACATCCCATCCATTCGGATCCGGCAGTTGGGGATAGTGCATCTTGAAAGGGTCGCCGGGATTCCAATCTCCCAGAATTGGTGCAGCAAGGGTGAGAAACAAGGTACAGAGAATCTCCATCCATAACGTCGATTTTTTCATTTTGAGACCTCCTAAAAAAATGAATGTGGGTGTTATTACTTCTCCCGCAGAAAGAAAGATATGAAAAGCAGACTTGCCGTGAAAATCCCGCGGTGGTTGTTTTCTTTATGCGGGCTGCCTCCGTTATTTGTACATTTTCGGTGTAGCCCTTTTTCGGGAAAAGTCAAGAGAAAAATCGGAAATGGCGTGAGCAGAGGGCCGGAAGTGCTTGCAGTTTCAGCGGTTAGGGAATTTTCGTCCGCTTGGTTTTGGGGCGGAAGGGCTTCCGAAAAACAGGAAAGTAATCAGCACCAGCCCGCTGCCGGCCAGAAACAGGGAGATTCGAATATTGGGCTGGATGCATCGCTGGAGCCAGTCCGGCAGCGGCGGCGGCTCAGGTTGTGTTTCCATCTCCGCCAGGACGGACTTAGCCGCCTGCTGAAGATTTTTGTCAGGATTGACGGGGGGCATCTCCTTTTCCGGCGTCTGAAGGGCCTTTCCAAAGGTGACCAGTTCCAGCCGGCGCAGCAGATTCGGCTCCTGGCGGATGAGGTCTATCTGCATCTGGTACTTTTGGGTGAGGTCTTCGATTTTTTTGTTTTCCGCCGCGATTTGGGCAAGGGTTTGCCGATTGCGGTAATAGGTGGTTAATTCCGGCTCAAGCAGGATAGAGAAGGTGATGGTTCCTGCACCGATAGTGAAGAAGATGCAGAAACACACAAAGCGAATCACGTATCCGATTCGAGTCTGCATAGGGTTTATATCGGTATGGGAGCGGAAAAGAAGTAAAAAACAGAGACCCCGTTTTTGCCGGGGTCTCTGCGATACAATTCTCGTACTCCCTTACGAGACAAACCTGAACACTTGGCCGCCGTAGCGGGCCGAGCTTCCCAGTTCCTCGTGAATCCTCAAAAGTTGGTTGTATTTGCAGACGCGGTCGGTTCGGCACGGCGCGCCGGTTTTGATTTGTCCCACACCGGTTGCCACCGCCAAATCGGCGATGGTGGCATCTTCGGTTTCGCCGCTGCGATGGCTGATGACGGCGGTGTAGCCGTTTCGGCGGGCCAGGTCAATGGCGTCGAGCGTTTCGGTGAGGGTGCCGATCTGGTTGACCTTGATAAGAATGGAATTGGCACAGCCCTTTTCGATTCCCATGGCCAGCCGTTTGGTGTTGGTGACAAAGAGGTCATCGCCGACCAGTTGGCATTTGTTTCCGACCTTGTCGGTCAGGTAGGCCCAGCTGTCCCAGTCGTCTTCGGCCAGTCCGTCTTCGAGACTGACGATGGGATATTTCCTGATCCAGTCTGCCCAGTAGTCGGCCAGCGCCTTGCCGGTGATTTCCTTTTTGGGGTTGGACTTGAAGAAACGGTATTTTTTCGTTTTTTCGTTCCACATTTCGGAGGCGGCCGGGTCCAGCGCGATAAAGATTTGTCTGCCGGCTCTGTATCCGGCCTTTTTGACGGCGGCCAGGATGACTTCGATGGCCTCCTCGTTGCTCTTCAGGGAAGGTGCAAAGCCGCCTTCATCGCCGACGGCGGTGTTATAGCCCTTGCTCTTAAGGACGCCCTTGAGGCAGTGGTAAATCTCCGCACACATCTGAAGGGCCGTGGGGAAGTCCTTGGCGCCGACCGGCATGACCATAAATTCCTGAAAATCGACGTTGTTGTCGGCGTGCTTGCCGCCGTTGAGGATATTCATCATCGGCACCGGCAGCAGATTGGCATTGCAGCCGCCGATGTATCGGTAGAGAGGCAGTCCGCAGGAAGCCGCCGCGGCCTTGGCCGCCGCCAGCGATACACCCAGAATGGCATTGGCGCCCAGTTTGCCCTTGTTGGCGGTGCCGTCGAGTTTGCAGAGGAACTCGTCCAGTTCAATCTGATCGGCGGCATCCATTCCGAGGATTTCCGGCGCGATGATTTCGTTGACATTCTTGACGGCTTTGAGGACGCCCTTGCCCAGATATCGTTTGGATTTGGTGTCGCGAAGCTCGACCGCTTCGTGAACGCCGGTGCTGGCGCCGCTGGGGACGGCGGCCCTGCCCAGCGAGCCGTCTTCGAGCAAAATATCTACTTCGACCGTTGGGTTGCCGCGAGAATCGAGAATCTCTCGGGCGACTGCATCTACAATTGTGGTGAACATAGTCAATTTCCCTTTCGTTTGACTTCGGGTTTCTCCGCGAAGGGAGAAAACTTTGTTATGATTGACTCCGGATTTTAGACAGAATGCAACTGTAGCGGAAGCAGTGCACTTCGTCAAGGAGCGTTTTGGGGAAAATTGGATAAACAGTCATTGGAATCGCCGGCGGCAGGGGACATAAAAAAACCTTCGGCAGAAATTCTCCTGCCGAAGGTCCCGCCAAAATAAGCCAAACCTCCCTTGGCTCACCGTCCATAGTTCAATATCGCATGTTTTTGCAAATTGCTCAATAAGGAAAAATCCCTATTTTTGAAAATTCTTTTCCCCATATAGGCGAGCACGGCGGGATTCGGCTTCCATAAAATCACGGGCGGCCCGCTGGTTTTCCTCTGCTGGAGGCGGGGGGCTGTTCGTCAGGGGGCAGTTTGCCGATTTCCGAAGGGGATTTTGGGGAGGAATCAAGGTACTCCAGCCACGCTGTCCAAATCCTGCGATAGGTTTGCATATCGTCCGCGAATCCTTCATTGTGAGTGCCGGAAATTTGAGAAAAGAATTTGGGGGGATTGGCATTGTCGAATATCTTTTGCCCCAGTGAAAACGGAACAATTTCATCATCGGGGCTGTGGATGACCAGAACGGGGATGCGGACTTTTTTGACTGCCTGGACGGCATCAAATCGAAATCGGGCGAACCAGCGGACGGGAAACCAGGGGTAATAATGCCTGCCCATGTCGATAATGGAACTGAAGGTGCTTTCCATAACCAGTCCGGCCGGCGGAGGCGTCGGCATCTCGGCCAGTCGGGCCGCCAGGTTCGCTGCAACAGTGCCCCCCAGCGAACGCCCGAAAAGGATGATTGTTTGCGGAGGTATCCGGCGGGTTTCGGTGAGCCATCGCCAGGCGGCCAGGGCGTCTTGATACAGGCCTTCTTCGGAGGGGCGGCCTTCGCTTCGCCCGTAGCCGCGATAGTCAAAAATCAGACAGTTCAGCCCCAACTGCCGGAAGAGCAGAAGCGTATCGAAGCGATGGCTGATATTGCCGGCATTGCCGTGGCAGAAGAGCACCGTATAGCAGGCCTTTTCTGCGGGCAGATACCAGCTGTCAAGACGAAGACCGTCTGCGGTGGGGATTTGGACAGATTCATAAGCCAGCCCGAACTCTTCCGGCCGATAGTCATGCTCCCTCATCGGGAAAAATATCAGCCGCGGCTGAAAAATCAGCAGCAGCACCGCCAGCCCGAAATAAACCGCCGCCGCCACCACCAGAATAGAAACCGCCACGCTCATCCATCGGCCTTTCCGCAGTCGGCTGCAGAGAAAAAACAGATACAGACACAATACCGCCAGCAAAAGGACAACACGAAAAGACATCCTATTATCCTTGCTTATTCAATAAAAATAAACGTATAATGAAAAAGCATAAAAAGTTTCTCTACTGGATATGATTTTACCAGTTATTTCAAGACGGTTGAAAGAAATTTTGCATGGATGACTGCCGGCGGGATATAAAGATATTGAAGAAAAATTTGCAAATCATTCCGCGAGAATGGGATGGCAAGGAGTGTATATTGGAGTTGAAACGGGCTGACTACCAATGGCGGCAAATGGAATGGTGGGCTTTCTATTTTGAATATAAAGCCAGAAAAATTCTTGAAGAGAAGATGGATATCCCTGGAGACCGGATTGGAAATGTTACATTCGACCTGAAAGGACAAATCAATTGGGACTTAAAAGCCAGTGCGATAAAGACCCATAGCCACAGTATAATTCTGAATGACAAGGAAGCAATGGATAAGTCGGCTGAAAAGCACGGATATCATGGTGAAATTATCGCCTTGTGTGATGTGGAATATAATGATAAAAATCGAAGCTTTCAGAAATGGCATACAAATTTGAAAGGCGGTAAATCAGACTACGAAGTTGAAAGAGAGGCCCGTACCCCTTTTTCCCGCTATCGCAAAACGAAAGCAATGCTTGAGGAAATACTTTTGATAATCTTAAAACCGGAAGACCTGAAGGACCTGCCTTTAATGCGTCAAGGTCGCAATTCTGATGGTTCACGAAGGAAGGTGAAGTATATGCTGGATTTGGAAAATTTAAAAGGGTTTCGATGCCACAAGATTTCTTTTTGAGGTGAGATATGTTTTATAATATAGACTGCATTGAAGGTGCCCAGAAATATCTTGCGGACAATTCTGTAGACCTAATTATTACCGATCCTCCCTATGGTATTGCCGGCGATACGCTGCATAAACATTACAACCGTAATGAAGGGAATGTTCTGGATGGGTATATTGAAATACCGCCGGAAGAGTACCCGTCTTTCTCCAGGCAGTGGATTCGTGAGGCCGCCCGCGTTTTGCGGCCTGGCGGTTCCGTCTATATTGTTTCCGGCTATACTAATTTATTGCATATTTTAGCGGCGCTTGCCGAGACTAATCTCGAAGAGGTTAACCACATCATTTGGAAATATAATTTTGGGGTTTTTACGAGGAATAAATATATTTCCTCTCATTATCATATTCTCTATTATGTGAAACCCGGACGAAAACCGACATTTAACACCTATTGCCGTTATGCGGACAGCGAAAGGGATGAAGAGGGAGCGCTCAACTATAAGGACCGTGAGGATGTTTGGATTATTAATCGAGAATACAAGCCGGGAAAAGTAAAAAACAAAAACGAGCTTCCCACCCAGCTTCTCATCAAGATGATCCAGTATTCAAGCAATCCGGGGGAGTTGGTTTGCGACTTTTTTTTGGGCAGTTTTTCCACGGCTAAAGTTGCCATAGGTTTGAATAGAAAGGCCGCAGGTTTTGAGAAGAGTAAAGTTGCTTTCGATTATCAAATCAAGCAAATGGAGAAAATAATTCCAGGTTCATTGCTGTCCGAAGTGCGCACACCGCCGCCAAACACATATTATAATCAAGGCAGACCAATCACCGCTCATGAAAGAGATTTTTTGCGCCGTGAATACGAATCGCTTCGGAGAGAAGGGAATAAAAAGAGAGATGCCCTTGCTATTTTAACTGAAAAATCAGGCCGTGGGTACTGGTCATTACTAAAAGTGATTGATGGGACCACTAATAAAAGTGCGGCATCCAAGGGTAAACAGTCCCTTTTTGATTAACTTTAGAGGGGGTTGCCTTGCAGGGGTTTAAAGGATGAGCATGGCGTCGCCGTAGGAGTAGAAGCGGTATCGCAATTGGACGGCGCGGCGGTAGGCGCTGAGGATGGTTTCCAATCCGGCGAAGGCGGCCGTCAAAGCCAGCAGCGTGGAGCGGGGCAGGTGAAAATTTGTAATGAGGGCGTCCACGATTTTGAATGAATAGCCCGGCTGGATGAAGAGGGCAGTTTGGCCGGCGGCCGGCCGGACTCTTCGATTTTCTGCGACGGTCTCAAGGGTGCGCACGCAGGTTGTGCCCACGGCGATAATTCGTCGGCCTTCTTCAGCGGCGGCATTGATCTGTTGAGCCGCCTGCGGGCTGATTTCGTATCGTTCGCTGTGCATGGTGTGTTCCTCGAGCGTTTCGGTCTGCACAGGCCGAAAGGTGCCGATTCCTACATGCAGGGTCAGGCAGGCGATGCGGATGCCCTTCTGCTCCAACTGCTGAAGAAGGGGTCTGTCAAAGTGCAGCCCGGCCGTCGGGGCGGCCACGGCGCCCGGCCGGCAAGCATAAACGGTTTGATAGCGGGCCAAATCCTCCTGCGGCTCCTGCCGAAAGGCCGGACGCCGGATATAAGGGGGCAGGGGAGCTGAGCCGATGTGTTCGAGGATGGCCTGCGGCGGTTTCTGCGTGTCGGGCCGGAGGAGCCATTGCCCCTCTTCGAGTTTTTCCTGAATTTGCAGCGTTTCCCATTGCCGTCCCTGCCGATCGAGAAATGTCAGTCGGCTGCCGGGTTTAAGTTTGCGTGCGTTTTTCAGCAGGACCTTCCAGCTGCCGTCCGGTGTTTCTTCAAGAAAAAGCCCCTCTATCCTGGCACCGGTTTGTTTTCGGCAGAAAAAGCGGGCCGGCAGGACTTTGGTATCGTTGAGAACCAGACAATCGCCCGGCTGGAGATACTCAGGCAGGTCGCAAAAATGGCGGTCTTCGAGCCGGCCGTCGGCGCGGTGAAGCACCAGCAGCCGCGACTGCGGACGCCGTTGGGCCGGATGCTGAGCAATCAATTCTTCCGGCAGGTCATACTCCAGTTGGTCTGTTCTCATAGGGCAGAAACCTTATCACCGCCGACGGGCGGAGACAATGATATTTTCCTTTAAAAGGGCTGTAGCGTCTATAGCGGCCGGCCCTGCGCCCCCGCGGGCTGAAGCGGCGAATTTGTCCGGCGGCACATAAACCGCCGGCCCGAAAGGAACGATACAACAGGCGTACCTGCTTGCGAAATTGTACTGGAGGAAGCCATGAGTTTTGAGAATAATTATGAAGCCATAAGCGTTCAGATTGCCTCGATGAGCCGCTGCGAATTAAAGGAGCGCCTGCTCCATTTTCAGGGGCGGTTAAAACTGGACTTTACCGAAGACTACCTGGAAGGCCAGACCGATGAGCGGCTGCGGCATATTCTGATGGCGGTTTATCTGACGGAATACGGAAGACAGACAGTCTGAACGGGGGCAAACACGCAGGGCGCAAAAAAAAGGCAGATATGAGAGACATATCTGCCTTGGGCCAGACGCACAATCCTAAATTAAATAGAACCAAGGTTATCAACCTGCGTCCTGACCCATTGAATAGGGTATAGAAAAAGAGCATCAATCCACAAGGTAATATATCGGCATTCCCTTCGATTTGCAAGAGAAATTTTGATTTTTTTAAAAATTTATTGGAAAAAGAGTTTGCCGCCGGCCGGTTCAGGACACAACACCTCTTTATTCTCCCATTTCCCTGGGGACCGCTGAAGAAAAATCCTGATGCCTTGCCCCTTGCCGTCGATTTCCCGACCCGTCTAATCTCCTTTCGTCGGGCTTTTTCCGCCGGCAGTCCAGGTTCGGTGTTTGAAAACTGAAAAAAGGACAATTCCTCGCCAAAATCAGCACTGGAACCCCCGCATCTTGCAAAAAAGCCAAACAGAAGATAAACTAAACCAGCCGGAGCCATTATAAACCCTCCGGCCCACAGGAGACGAACGAAGGAAAAAGGATACCGGAAAAACAGCAAAAGGAGGTACCATGATACAGAAAAATTTTGATGAAATAACAAAAGAAGACATTGATTGGCTGATAGAAAACAAAATCGCCGAAAGCAAGACCCTTGAATACAAATTAAAACTTCCCGGCCGTCGAGACTCTGATGAGAAGAAATTTCTGGCAGATATCTCTTCATTTGCGAACGCCTCGGGCGGCGATATTATATACGGTATTAAAGAAGCGGTTAAAGAAACAGTCGAAGAAACACCTGAAGGAACACTCGAAGAAAATAGCCAAAAAACAGGCGAACCTGATTCAGTAGTTCCTCTTCAAGACATAACCGCAGATGAGGCAAAGCGGCGTCTTGAAGATCTGATCCGTAACGGCATTGAACCCCGCGTTCGGGTTCAAATCAAGACAATCGATGGCTTTGGCGATGACGGAAAAGGTTTTGTTCTTCTTGTTCGTATTCCCAAAAGTTTTGCATCACCCCATATGGTAACTTTGGGAGGGCACTCCCGTTTCTATGCTCGAAATTCGGGAGGCAAATCTCCGCTGGATGTTCATGAAATAAGAAGTGCTTTTTTGGCTACGGAGTCGCAGGCAGAGCGAATCCGCAATTTTTTGCAGGATCGGTTAGCCGCGATTATGGCTGATGAAACACCGCTACCGCTGTCAAAAGATCGCTTGATTCTGCATGTTATACCGCTGTATCCATTTCTCAACCGTCAACGACTGGACCTAAGATTTTATAACAAATTTTTGGATTCTTTTAGACCATTAAATGGTAGTTGTTCCGGTTATCGATATAATCTTGATGGCTTCTTAACCTATGGCAGGGATCATGAGGGGAGGAGCAGCTATTGTCTTGTGTTTTTTAATGGCGCTGTAGAAGCGGTCCGTTCTGATATCCTTTATCCAGGGAGATTGAGAAATTTCCTGCCAAGTCAAGATTTTGAACGAGACATAGTGACGTCTATCGAAAGGTATTTTGAAGGATATAAAAAATTAGGCATAGAAGCTCCTTTTATAATTTCAGCGGCGTTGCTCGGATGCAAAGGTGCTTATTTAGACACAAAATCCCATATGCAATTTGATGTTCCAATAGAAAAAGATGTTGTTATTTTTCCTGAAGTAGAAGTGGGCAGTTACAATGAAGAAGTCCCGTCTTTTATGAGGCCGATATTTGATTCAGTATGGAATGCATTTGGCTTACCCTATAGTTCCAATTATGCAGAGGATGGAACCTGGAAACTGAGGAAGTGAAATAAACTGTGTAAGTTGGAATGGCTCAAGGATCCTGGAGGACTCTGCTTGTTCTGAAGCAAGCCGGGGCGGGAAATAATATCTTGCGAAAAAACAAGAGGTTGGATACGCTGAACAAAACGGCGCCGCTGCGAACCTTCGACGGCGGGTGAACCAACATTTCAAAGAAAGGAGTTGTTGTATGAAGAATTGGATTCTTACCGGGTTAGCCATTCTGCTGATGGCCGCCGGCGGCTGCAGCAAAAAGGAATCCGGCGGCCGGGCCGGTTCGACAGCCGGCATCGACCTGTCTGCCTCCATCGAGTCCCTGAAAGAGGCCGCGGCAAAAATGGATCTCGCATCTCTGGAAAAGACGGCCCAGAAGTATGTCGATGAAATCGCGGCCAAACAGTCCGAACTCCAGAAACTGATGGATCAATTTTCCGCGATTCCGCTGGCCGAGAAGATGGGCGAAAAGGCCAAGGCCCTTCAGGATGACATTACAAAACTGACCGGCACCATCAGCCAACTGACGGAGCGGCTCCATGTCTATCTGGACTCTATCAAGGAAAAGGGCGGCGATATTTCCAAGTACACTCTGCCCAAATCGTAATCCGGTCCGGTGCGCAAAAAAGAAAACATCAGGAAACCCTAATTTCCTGATGTTTTCCGGAGGGGAGAAAACTCTTGCTCTTGCTGTTTCGGCAAGGCATATCTGAAATCTTTAATAAAAAATTGCTCGAACGAAACTCCCCGGTCCTCTATCGGCGGTTTTCCGCAAAAAACCGCCAAATAAGGCGTTTAGATGCCAGAAATTAGGAATTTTATGGGACGTTGTCAAGAGAAAAATGAGAAAAACCTCAGTGAATTTTAATCCACCTTTTCCGGAAAACGGAGCGGATTTTCTCAGAAAATCGAACCCCTATCCGCTGGGTGCTGCTTTTGAAATGGTCCATTTTGTCGGATTCTGAGTCCGCAGCGGGCTTTTTGGCTCCGATAAAAAGGCCGGCAATCGCCCCAAGAAGGCGTTTTTTGGCGGGGTTCGTCCGGGTCATCGGACCATCGCCTTTTTGGCCGCCTCCAGCAGATTTTCGCCGTGGAAAGCTGCAGAGGTACTGTTAAAAATCTGGGTGCTTTCGAGAATGGCCGGTTTTTGGCGGTAATACTGTTCGACCGCACTGACCCCGCCGGCGGCCGGGCCTTCAGTTCGGTAGCGGCAATCGAGCAGCCAGCGGCTGAATTCGGCATCATATTCGGCCGGATAAATCAGGGCGGTTGCATACTGCCGCGGGGCGAGTTCCGCCAGTTGGATTTTCGCACGTGAGGGCGGCTCCAGGCGACGGGAACATTCCGCAAGCCGGGCAAAATCCGCCCGAGCCGTCTCCTCGTCAAAGGCATAAAAGAACATCCCGCTTTCCTGCTGAAAGATTTCCTTACGGACTCCTATGATTTCGAGGGTCCCATCAGGGTAGGCATTGTATATTTTGTAAACGGTGATGTGCTGGAAGCGTTCGCTCTCGAGCAGTTCGGCGACCTCTTCGGCCAGGAAGCCGACCCCGCAGTGGTCTCCAAAATCCACGATATACAGGCCGGCATAGCGGGGGGCATTTTCAATCTTCGGCAATTTCATAATCAAATCTCCCATAACATAAATGGTCAGCGGAGATTATACCAAACAAGCAGCCCCTTGCAAAGAGCCGGCCGGCAGGGAAAAAGGCAAAATTTCAAAGGCCGGCCGTGTGCAAATCGGGCCGGCGAAGGACGATAGCCGACTTTCGCCAGCACGCCTCAAAGGCACTTCGGGGCAGGATGGACAGGCCGTTGACCGGGTCAGCAAAAATAACCGATGTCGGCCTGATTTCGAGGATGGCCACGCAATGATCCAGCCAGAATGTTTCGCGGATGACGGCAAGGATAAACTCCCCCTCGGGCAAATGCGCGAGGGACCCTGCACGCAGATAACAGCATTGAAGCTGCTCAGGCGGATAGAGCCGCCGCAGACCCTGGTAGAGGTCCCAGATTCCCGTACCCAGAGCCGGTGCAGTACCGGAGGCGCGGGCAATCTCCCCCTCGGAGGCCTCCAGCCCCAGCCGGTGCAGGACGCTTACGGCCGCCGCCGGCCCGCAGGTAAAGGAAGTGGATTGCCGGCAGATGCCGTTTTGGTCCAGATGCGTCGGCAGACGGCTTATTTGATGCCCAAACACGGCAGGCCCAACGAAGGGGATTCCTATGAACAAGACCGCAAAAATCGCCAGTACCGCAAGCGTAAAGGCCTGCTTCCATCGGCGGTTCAGGTGAGGCAGCGGGCCGACCAGCCCGAAACAGAGGGCAAAACCGATAAAAAGAAACTTGTTTCGGGAGGCGGCAATCCAGTCCAGACCGCCGAATGTGCTGAAAAGATGGGCAAAATGAGCAGTCAAGACAACCGCAAGCCAGCCGACAGCCGCCACCGCCCCCCACACGGCTCGGCGGTAGGTGCGGGCGAAGTAAAACCACCCCAATCCCAACCCAGCCGACGCCGCCGATAAGACAAGAACGGCTTGCATCCATGGGTTCATTTGGACGGGACCTTTCAAGAGTTTTTCCCTATGAGCTATTATACCCCTTTGCCGGCCGCAGGAGAAGCCCGCCGTCGGCCGGCCGCGGCAAAAACCGGCTGGATTTGGCCGCCGGCTCGGGCTTAATCGGGGGAAAGGCGATATTATCGGTCTTGTGCGGCTGAAAAACAGGAGCGGCGGGCGATTTTTTAGTGCATCAGAAGCGACTCGCCCCAGAAGTTCAGGATGCCGGCTATCGTTGAAACCGCCGCCGCAAGCCGCAAAATGCAAGGAGCAAGCCGGCGGACGTAAAACAGCACCAGCAGCCCCGACAAAAACTTGAAAAGAAAGGCAAACAGAAACGGCCCCGCGATAGGCCCGTAGATAAGGGCGCCCCAGCGAACCAGCGGGTGAATTTCGAGGTGGATGCCGCCCCGATTCATAAAGTGGATGGTGCTGACCGTGTCAAAAAACAGGGCCAGGGCATAAAAAAGCAAAAGCTGCCGATAACGGACAAGCAACCCCAGCGGCGACGAGTCGGAATCGGTTTCCAGTGAAATATTCATAATATATCCCCTCTTCTATAATATGAATATAGTCCCTTTCTCTGCTTCTATACGTTTGAACAAACAGTAAGACGCCGCCCACCCCCTCCCGATTTCAAAAAAAATCGGAAGGCCGAAAATCGGCGGCATAAAATCCGCTTGCGAGGGAATCAAGAAAGATGTAAAAGAATCCGTGTCGAGTATGCAGAAAACAGCCCAAAACCAGCCGGCAAAGAAGGAGGGATACCATGCCTGTTAACTACTCTTTAGACCAGGATTATTACAAAGGGACTCACAAAAGCTGTTTCACTGTTCCCCTGAATATTGCCTGGGACAATGGTTCGAAAAAAGGGTGTGAGAATCTTCTTAAGGAGGCCATGCGAACCAGGGGCGGCTTTACCCAGGAGGATATCGAGAAAGTTCATCGGTCTCTGGCGGAAAAACTGAACGGCATTCGTGATTATTTTTCTCACTATTATCACGAAGATAAACCACTGGAGTTCAAGAAAGGAGACGATGACGCAGTAAAGGACTTTCTGGAAAAAACGTTTTCGTATGCCGCAGGAGAAACTCAGAAAAGAGTTAAGGAAAGCGGATATCAGGGGATTATCCCTCCCATTTTTGAACTCTGCGGCGATCAGGTCCGGATTACGGCGGCAGGGGTTATTTTTCTGGCGTCCTTTTTTGTGCCCCGAAGCACGCTGGAACGAATGTTCGGAGCGGTCCAGGGCTTCAAGCGGAGCGATCGCGGCGATTTGGATACCGGGCAAAAGCGGGATTATTATTTTACCCGTTCTCTTCTAAGTTTCTATACCCTCAGAGACAGTTATTATCTGCAAGCCGATGAGACACGGCCCTTTCGGGAAATCCTCTCCTATTTGTCGTGTGTTCCTTTCGATTCTGTCCAGTGGCTTCAAGCCCATGGAAAACTGAGCAAGTCAGAAGAGAAAGAATTTTTCGGCCGGCCTGTGGAAGAGCAGGACGAAGAAAACCCTGCCCAGACGGAGAAGCAGACCGCTCCAGCCGGCCGGAGAATGCGCAAAAAAAACAAGTTTATTCTTTTCGCTGTACGGTTTATCGAAGCATGGGCCAGGAATGAAAAACTCAGCGTCGAGTTTGGACGGTACAGAAACATTCAAAACGAGGAAGACCGCAGAAAGCAGAGCGGCAAAAAGGTCAGAGAAGTTTTTTTCCCTTCTGCTTTAAACAACCTTTCAGCGGAAGAACAGGATTTGGAAGGGCTTCTTTATATTCGGAATAACCATGCCCTCATCCGCATTCATCTTAAAGCCAAAACCCCCGTTACGGTTCGTATCTCCGAGCATGAATTGATGTACCTTGTTCTTGCAATCCTGAGCGGGAAAGGAGGGAATGCCGTCCAGAAACTGAGCAAGTATGTTTGGGATGTCAGAATGCGAAGCCGCGGGCCGTTAACGAACATGCCCCGAAACTTTCCTGCCTTTTTGAGGTCGCCGGCTTCGGAGGTTTCTGAGCAGGCGGTGCAGAATCGGCTCAACTATATCCGAAAGACGCTGAAGGAGATACAGGCGAACCTTCAGAAGGAAGCGCAAACGGGACAATGGATTCTGGACAAAGGACAAAAGATTCGTCATATCCTGAGATTTATTTCCGACAGCATGCCGGACTTCAGGAGACGTCCCTCTGTGAAGGAGTATAATGAACTGCGGGAATTGCTCCAGACGCTGGCTTTTGATGATTTCTATCGCAAACTGGCAAGTTTCCAAACCGAAAGAAAACTGGACGCGGCAGTCTGGAATAATCTGGCCCAATGCAAAAGCATCAACGAACTGTGCGAACGATGCTGTCAGCTTCAGCAGCAGCGTCTGGACGAACTTGAAAAGCAGGGCGGCGACGAACTCAAACGTTATATCGGGCTGCTGCCGAAGGAAAAAGGGAAACACTACGAAGAACAGAACACTCCCGCCAGGAAGTTTGAACGGTTTATCGAAAACCAGCTCTCTGTCCCCAAATACTTCCTTCGCTGCAAACTTTTTGTAACCGGCGGCAGCCGTCGGACGAATCTCTTGAAGTTGGTTCAGGAACACCTGAAACCGAAAACTTCTGTTTTCCATGAGGAGCGTTTGTATCTGAGGGAAGAGCAGCCCGGCGATTATCCATGGTCCGACCGGAAAATCATCCAAAAGATGTATTATCTTTATGTGCAGGACTTGCTGTGCATGCAAATGGCTCAATGGCACTATGAACATCTGACCCCTCAGGTAAAAGGGAAAATTGACTGGGAAATCAACAGCGAAAGCAAAGAATCCGACGGATACAATCGCTTCAAAGTGGAGTACAAGGGGCCTCAGGGCTGCAGGATTATCTTCCGGGTGCAGGATTTTGGGAGACTGGACTTTCTGAACAAGGCGCCGATGCTTGACAATATCTGTCAATGGTTTCTCAGCGGAAGAAAAGAGATAACCTGGCCGGAGTTTCTTCGGGACGGCCTCCAGCGGTACAGGCAGCGTCAGATATTGGTGGTCAGGGCCCTGTTCCGCTTTGAAGAAAACCTGAAGATCCCTGAAGAGGAATGGAAGGGAAAAAGCCATCTTTCTTTTGATGAGGTTCTTGAGCGATTTTCCGGAAAAAACCGCCTGAGCGAAGAGGAGAAAGAGAGTATAAGACGAGTAAGGAATGATTTTTTCCATGAAGAGTTTGAGGCGACACCTTCTCAATGGCGGGATTTTGAAAGACGAATGTCGGAATATCTGAATAAGGAAAAAAGAGAAAAACCGAAGAAAAAGAAGAGATAAAACGTGGTTTCCCCCTTGTTTTTGCCGAAAGAAATGGGTATAACTTGTTTAGAACTCGTACCTTGCAGAACGGGGGTTGGAGCAGCCCCCGTTTTGTGGGGTAATCACAACATCATACCTATGACATCAATGCTCACCGATGTTGGAGCAGCCCCCGTTTTGTGGGGTAATCACAACTTGCACCGACGTGTGTCTGCCTTCTCGAAGGTTGGAGCAGCCCCCGTTTTGTGGGGTAATCACAACATAGAGTGCCCAGACTGCAACACTTGCCTCGTTGGAGCAGCCCCCGTTTTGTGGGGTAATCACAACCGGTGCAAAATACGTGACGAACAAATCCTGGTTGGAGTAGCCCCCGTTTTGTGGGGTAATCACAACACATTGACCGCTCCGTACACGTCGATAACAGTTGGAGCAGCCCCCGTTTTGTGGGGTAATCACAACCATTTTTGGGTAAGGTCAGATTTTGGGAGGGTTGAAGGGCAGAGTCGGATTTTTAGGTGCGGTTTTTGAGTGGGGGGTTCTGGATACTGCCGTGGAATGGGCAGGGGATTTTCCGCATCGCGCCTGCGCGGCGATGAGGGCAGGGGACGCTGGAAACTTTAAGAATTGAAAACGTTAAGCGGCTTGGAAGGGAAAAGAAGGCCCCGGGCCCAGGCAATGGAATTACCGGCCCTTGTATTTGTACCAGGCGGAGCAGGTTCCTTCGCTGGAGACCATGCAGGGGCCGATGGGATTGTCGGGGGTGCATTGTCCGGCGAAGAAAGGACAGGCATCCGGTTCCGCCAGCCCGCAGAGGATTTGGCCGCAAAGGCAGCCGGCCGGCTCAGGCGATGGCGGGATTGTTCGGTTCAGCCGTTGGAGGACATCGAACGATTCATATTCTTTCTTCAGCCGGAGCGTACCGCCGGGGATGCAGCCCAGCCCGCGCCACGGCCCGTCCCACGGTTCAAAGAAACGCTCCAGCATCGCCAGGGCAACCGGATTGCCGGCCGGCCGGACGGCAGGATACACCGACTCTGCCTTGGCCTGGCCTGACTGGATTTGCTCGCAGATGCGGCAGATGCCTTCAAGAATCTGGAGCGGTTCAAAACCGGCGGCAACGCAGGGACGGTGAAACTCTTCCGCGATGGGCCGATATGCATCGGAGCCGATGATGACGCTCACATGGCCCGGACAGAGAAAGGCATCAATTTTGTCGTTGCGTCCTTCCAGAAGTGCCCGCATCGCCGGAATGACGAGTTTGTGGGCGCAGAGGATGGTGAAGTTGTCCAGCCCTTCCTGCAGGGCCTGGCGGAGAGCGACGGCGGTGGCCGGTGCGGTCGTCTCAAAACCTACCGCCGCAAAGACGACGATTTTGTCAGGATGCCGGCGGGCGGCCTGAAGGGCATCGTCGGTACTCAGGACCAGCCGGATGTTGGAGCGGTGGAGTTTTTCAAGAGAAGTCTTTGAGCCCGGCACGCGAATCATATCGCCGTAGGTGGCAATCAGCGTATCGTCTCGGCAGGCCAGTTCGATGAGGGCATCGATAGTGCCCTGGTCGGTTACGCAGACCGGACAGCCCGGCCCGGAAAGAAGACGAATGCCTTCCGGCAGCAGCGAGCGGATGCCGTGCCGAAAGAGCGCCACCGTATGGGTGCCGCAGACTTCCATGATTTGAATGGGCCTGCCGATTTGGCGAACGGCCTGCGACATCCGGTCTTGAAGAAGTTCGATGCAGGCGGGCTTCATTGCGGCCTCGACGAAGGAGGATTCTGCGGCGGCTCGTCCAGACGGGCGATTTCTTCAAAGAGCTGCCAGGTCTGCCGGGCTTCCTGTTCGTCAATTTTGGTGATGGCATAGCCGGCGTGGACAAGGACGATATCGCCCAACTGAATCTCCGGCGTGAGGGTGGTTCGGATAGTCCATCGAGTGCCCATGGCATCGGCGACGGCCTGGTCGCCTTCGAGTTCAACGATTCTGGCTGGTACGGCTAAACACATCGTTTTTCTTATCGTGAACCTTTCTGTTCCATTTCCATCCGGGCGGCGGCAATGGCGGCCTGTCCCAGAGCCAGACCGCCGTCATTGGCCGGCACCTTGCGCATCCAGAGTACAGCAAAATCATTTTGTTTCAAGGCCTCAATCAGCCGGTTGGTTAAAAAGCGGTTGCAGAAGACCCCGCCGGCGAGGGCGACTTTGCGGATGCCCGTTTGACGGCGGGCGTGCTCGGCCATCTGCAGCAAAGCGCCGGCGACGGTATTGTGAAAGCGGGCGCACACAACGGCAGCAGGAACATGTCGGCCCAACTCCTCAGCCATCTCCAGCAGGAGCGGACGCGGCTCCCACCGCAGCGGCTGCGGCGGCCGGCTGTCTATCTGAATGGTGTAAAGTCCCTTTTCTGCAGGGTCGGCGGCCGCCTCAAGCGCCATCGGCAGCTGAGCTTCAAACGTGTTGACCGTCCCCAGGCCGGCGAGGGCCGCGGCGGCATCGAACAAACGGCCCAAACTCGACGTCGGCACAGCGGAAATGCCTTTTTGAACCTGGAGGCGGAGGATTTCGAGTTTCTTCCGGTCCGGCTCCAGCCGTTCAAGAACCGCTTCAAGCGAGGCAGGAATCTGCGAACCCAGCAGCCCCAGCAGCGGACGGACGGCTTCTCGGGCGGCCGCATCGCCGCCGGCCAAAGGATAATACGACAGATGAGCGAACCGCTCGAATTGAACCTGCGAGGCAATCAGACACTCACAGCCCCAGATGGCTCCATCCGTGCCGAAGCCGGTCCCGTCGGCGGCCAGCCCGATGACGGATTCCTCAATTTCGAGTTGGTATTCAGCCAGCACTGAGGCGATATGGGCCCAGTGATGCTGAACCTGAAAGAAATGTTCAGCCGGCAGCGAGCGGGCAAACCGCACAGACAGATAATCCGGATGAAGGTCGCAGACGACCGCCTTTGGTTCCGCCTCCAGAAGAGAGCGGAGATGGCCGACGGCCCAAAGGTAATGGCGGAACGATTTGCCTTCGGCCAGGTCGCCGATATGTTCGCTGAGCACATATTGATCACGCTTGGCAAAGCAGAAGGTGTTTTTTAAGTCGGCACCGGCGGCGAAGATTTCTTTGAGGACGGGGCGGCTTCTTCGGATGGGCGCCGGCACATATCCGCGTGCCCGCCGGAGAAAGGCCGGCCCGCCGTCAACCCAGTGAAGGACGGAATCGTCGATGGGCCGATAGATATCCCGATTGTGAAGCAGAAAGGCATCGGCAACGCCGGACAGTTCGGCCAGGGCCTGCTCATTGTCATACAGCAGGGGCTCTTCGCTGAAGTTGGCACTGGTCATCACCAGCCATAAGATGCCCTCCTCGGCAAACAGCAGATGATGAAGGGGAGTATAAGGAAGCATCAGCCCGAAAGTGTTGGTGCCTTCGGCGATGGAAGGCGCCAGCGGGTTGGGTTCTTTTTTGGGCAGCAGCACAATAGGGGCCTGCGGGCCGGCCAGCACGGCGGCGGCCTGCGGGTCAATCTCGGCACACAAACGGGCCTGCTTCAGCGAGCGAACCATCACGGCAAAGGGTTTGGCCTGACGATGCTTGCGCTGCCGAAGCCGCTGAACGGCCTCTTCGCTGGAGGCATCTGCCGCCAGATGAAATCCGCCGATGCCCTTGATAGCGACGATGCCGCCGGAGCGGAGAATGCGGGCGGCCTGGGCGATGGCGGCGTCGGATTCATCGGCAAGGAGCCGGCCCTGACTGTCCGTCAGCGAAAGAGACGGCCCGCACTGCGGACAGGCAAGCGGCTGAGCATGAAAACGCCGATCGGCCTTATCGTTGTACTGGCTTTGGCAGCGCGGACACATCGGAAAGCAGTCCATCGTCGTATTGGAACGGTCGTACGGGATGCTTTTAATAAGGGTATAGCGGGGGCCGCACTGCGTACAGGTGATAAAGGGGTAGCGATAGCGAAAATCGGACGGCTCGAACAGTTCGCGCAGGCACTGCGGACAAACGGCCGTATCAGGGGTGATTTGACACACCGGCGCCCCTTCCGTTCGGCTGGGAAGAATCTGAAAGGCCGTTTCGTTTTCCAGCGGCGGACAGGGTGTCGCGCGCCAGCTTTCAATCTGCATCAGAGGCGGCCGGTCGGCACACCCGCCCGGATGTTCGAGCAGGTTCAGCAGGGCTTGCAGGTTATCCGGCCGGCCCTGCACTTCGAGCACCAGACCCCTGCGGTCATTGAGAACAAAGCCGCTCAGGTTCAAGTCCCTGGCTTTGCGATAAAAAAAAGGACGGGCCCCAACCCCTTGCACCGTGCCTTCAATTTGAATCTGCAGCCGCTTGAGCAAACCAAACCTCCGATGAAAAACCGCCGGTTATTATGTAAAAAGGAAAAAGCCGTTTTTTTGCAATCAAAAAAACCGGCCGCCCTCGAAAAAATTCATTTTGTTCAGCCGCCATCGTCCGATAACGTGCTTGTTTTAATAAAATATTAAGGCATTTTGGCACAATCTTAAAAAATCTTAATATTTTCTTAAGAAACCCTTGAAATCAAAGCAGGTTTTTTGTATAATCCCGTTATCATAGTTAACGATGAAACCTGCTATGGGGGGTAAGAACAATGAAGATTTTTCGAATATTTCAAGTGAAGACAGCCGCTGAAAGGCAGCGGCCCCCGCCGGTTGAAAAAAAGGAACGTTTTTCCCAGACGGATGCTCTATCAATATCAATTCGGCTCAACTCAAAAATAAAAAGAATCATTTGAATGGGGGATATTCGAAATGGTAAAATCGCTGAACACGAAAAGCCGCAGGCATACTATGCGGGGGCCACCGACCCCGGAACAGGACCTTTTTGTTTCTGTTCTTATTGGCCCCCGCTTTTTTATTCCCGCTCTCTCTTTTCCTTCTTTTTTCCTTCTTAGCACCGTCCTAACACCGTCCTTAGCACGTCCGGCAAAACCGCATCAAAACAGCCCCCGCCCCGGCCGCCGCAATAACAGTGTGCCTTGTTGGAAATGTTTGGAGTTAGCGGAAAATCAAAAACGACGGCAGCCCCACCCCCATCTGCCAAACCGTGAAAAACGCCCCCTTGACACTTTCAGCAAGTTCTGTAAAAATGTTTGCGAAAGAAGCTTAGTTATACAGTTAATAAAAATACGAAAGTTTATATATTTAGAAGTAACTTCAAACCTGCTTCCAGTTTTTTCAAAACTTTTTTATCGAGATTGCCCAGGTGTCTTTTCGCCAACTTCTGTTCTAATGTAATAATTTTAGAGATTCTGAAAGTAGAGGATTTCTTCAGGCCGGTCTTGTTAAAACTGGGATCTTCTGAATCAAGGTAAAAATCGTAATCAGAAGAGTATCTTTTCGAAGTTATGAACATAAAGACTGCATCATTGTTTTTCTTGTTAAAATCGTCTTCCGAAATGACAAGTGCCGGACGAAATTTATAACTTGTAAAATCCGTCCATGGGAAAGAAAGCAGTACTATATCCCCTCTTTTTAAACTCATAACGGCTTGCCGTCATTACAATTATAGATATCCTCTTCGGGATCAGAAAGAAAAGCGAAAGCCGGACTCTTAGCTGCATAATCTGCAATTTCCTCCTCTGTGGCCTCTGCTTCGGCCCTATCCCAGCGCAAGCATATATAGTGAGACGGTACGAATTGACAGGCAGAGAAATCATAATATCGTTCCTGCGAGGGAAAACAAACAAAGTTGTTAGAGTCATTTAACATATTATGTTCCTTCAGTTCCTTTGGTAGGCGGTATTTGTTTCTGTAATTGCCTTACATTAAATTTGCGAGAACCAATTGGTGAACCTTCACATAGAACTTCAACTGAGTATGTTCCTGGTTTCTCGAATTGTATTCCTCGCCACTCAAGATTCATTTCTACAACACCTAACGGATCAGGAAAGTCTATTTCGCCTTCCATTTCAACAATGATATTGTTGTCCGCAACTCTAACAAATTGGATATTTATTTTATATTTTCCATGGCCATTTGTTAATGCGATATATACATGCATCAAAGGATGCTGAACAGGAAAAGCATATGCATTTATGTTACTAAACAAACCTATGAGGGAGACCTTCTTGGTTTTTTCATCCCTAATGATTATATCACATATATTAATAGATAAGACTATTGGTTCAGCCTTCTGTACTCCTGCTTTTTTGGGGTTTTTTTGTTTTGCCAAAACAGGTAATCCTTTATTTTTGTTTTATTTTAGTATGTTTTTCTATAAAAAGCAAGCCCAAAGGTTAGGGCTGAATATATCCAAAGTAACCTTATTTTTCTACAGCTTGACAGATTTTCCTTAGAATTTTTGGGGATTCCCTTGTTTTTCTATCGACAATATCTGAGTTGTTCTCCACTTTTTATAAGGAATTAGCAAAAATCCCTTAAGGGCACCTCTAAAAATTTCAGTTTCGAGAGCCATTCCCTCCTCAGCCCCAGAAACTCGGTGCACGTCCAAAGGTTGGCAGACTCCTTAGCAAACTCCTTATTTTTATTTCCTTCCGATTTTTCAATATTTTTCAAAGCAGCCATACCGCCCCTCATTATACCCCGCGCCAACCCCCTCCGGCAAGCCATTCTCCCATTTTCTGCTTATTTTTTGCCAAAACCCCAAACCAGCCCCGCTTCCTCGACTATTCCCCTTTTCCCTCTTCACTTTTCACTCTTAAAATGCGGCTCCGCCTGCACGCAAAAAAAGTTTGATAATTACCAAACATTTCCTTGATTTCAAAATCATATATGGTATAATACCCCCTGTACTGACGAAGGAGCAGACATTCGGCCCCAAGGAGCCGCAAGGAGTTAAAGAAATCAAAATGGGCAGCAGAAGGAGCACAACCCGACACCCCTCATCCGCCCCAATCCCCCTCTATTTGCCCCATTATTTCAGATCTTCCCCCTCCACTTCCTCTCCATTGCCCCCTCTCAGCCATTTCCACCTGGCCCCCCAATCCGCCTCTCCATTGAATTATCAGCCGTCTCCCCCAACCCCTTTCCGCAGTCATTCCCAACCAGCTCAAAACCTCGCCTCTCCATTGGATTCTTACCAATTGCCCCCGCAACCCCTCACCCCTTCCCCTCTGGTTCAAGAATCTGTGCCCCAATTAGATTCTCAGCAATTTCCCCCAAACCCCCTCCCCAGCCCTTTTTGTCT